>Ga0172379_10001066_pt1 | contig 59084 bp, 47 predicted proteins | sample GrowelOW334metaG_FD_119756 | JGI IMG/M metagenome (GOLD analysis project Ga0172379, IMG submission 119756) | Groundwater microbial communities from an aquifer near a municipal landfill in Southern Ontario, Canada - Groundwater well OW334 metaG | ecosystem: Environmental > Aquatic > Deep... | reverse complement strand
GTCCCAATCTTTACTATTATTTTCAATCCTTCGTTAACCATTTCAGCTTTTTCATTATTTACAAAATGTTTCAGGAAATTTTTAGTTATTATCTCCTTAATCTTTGTTTCGGATAAATCATAGGGCTTTATCCTTCGTTTAGCATGTCTAGAAAATTTAATTTCCATCTGTTCCAGAAACAGTAATGTCTTTATTGTTCTTCGTATTTCTTAATAAGTTCGCGTTCAATTTGAATGAACTCTTTTAATTCTCTTTCGATGCGTTCTTTCTTCAGCAAAATATTTTTTGCGTTGGATTCAGCATCGTTGATGATCTTTTCAGCCTTTATTTTTGCTTCGAAAACTGTTAGCCCGGCTTCGTCTTTTGCATTTTTAATATATTCCTCGAATACGCCCAGCTTTGCTTTCGTGGTAATTAATTCTTTTTGCAGTGAAAAAATTTCTCCCATTGCCATTCCGAAAAATCCCATTGTTCCCAGCATAATATCACGCAGCGTATAAAGGATGATATTTTCGGCAACAAGATTTCCCGCCGAAAAATATTCTTTAAAAAATGTCACAAGAAAAATGCTTACGAACGAAGTAGCAATTGCAAGTGCAAAAATAATTTTCCCGCCTACATGCCAGTCGTATGATTTATTCATATACCAGCCGAGCGCAAAGCAAAAGACGGAAATGACAAACCAGACTGCAAAATTATTCTCGCCGAATTTGAAAATGTCGGTATCCAAAAAATTTGAGATAAAAATCAATACTGCAATTAATGCGGGGGCAAAATATGAAGCAAGTTTTTTAGTTAGGCTCATAACTTTTTTATAACCTCTTTCATCAATAAGGTCATTTTCGGTTCAGCGGTCATTGCGGCATTGATAATTTCATCCAGAACAGCCGGCTTAAGGGAGTCAGGAAAGCATTCATCCGTTATAATGCTAAAACCAAGCACTCTCATGCCCATGTGGTTAGCTACAATATTTTCAGGAATGGTTGACATGCCAACAACATCAGCACCAATTGCCCGCAGGAACCGGTATTCGGCTTTTGTTTCAAGATTTGGTCCCGACACCGCAACATAAACGCCTTTATGCACTTTAATTTTATTTTCAAGAGCAACCTCTTCCGCAAGTTCAATTAATTGCAAATTGTACGGCTCACTCATATCGGGAAAACGGGGACCAAACTCATCCTCATTTTTTCCGATAAGCGGATTATCGCCCAACAAATTAATATGATCAAGCATCAACATTACATCGCCCCGGCGGTAAATAGGATTCATTCCACCGCACGCGTTTGAAACGAGCAACGTTTCAACTCCAAGAAATTTCATCACACGTACTGGATACGTGATTTGTTGCATGGAGTAGCCTTCATAATAATGAAATCTCCCTTGCATGGCAACAACGTTCTTTCCGTTAATCTTTCCGAAAATTAATTTCCCTTTGTGCGATTCAACTGTTGACAATGGAAAGTGAGGCAACTCGGCATAATCAATTTCATGCTTGATTTCAATTTCCTTTACAAGTCCGCCGAGTCCGGTTCCAAGAATAATTCCAACCGGGTATGTTTCGCCGGTATGTTTTCTGATAACCTCAAGAGTCTCGTTTATTTTTTCAGTTAATTTGCTCATAAAATTTTATCCACAAATTCGTCCAGGTTAAATTCTACTTTTGTCTGTTTCTCCGGTTTCTTTGCAACCGAAGGAACAACATCCGCTTTATCAATTTTCATTTCTAAAAGATGCGATTGAGTTGTAATTATCGCTTTCAACTTGGCGATGATCAGATCGCGTTCTTCCCGAAGACTGATAATCGAACTTCTTATTTCATCTGCATTTTCTTTAGCTTTTTCAACCAGTTGCGAAGCCTTGATCTCGGCTTCCTTTAACATCAAGGTAGTTTGTTTTTTTGTTGACTCAACAGACTTTGCCGAATTTTCATGGGTCTTAAGAAGTGTGTCTTGAAGGTTTTTTTCAATTTTTTTGAATTCGGTTAATTGCAGGTTAGCTTCTTCAAGTTGCTTTTTAGTTACATCGTTTTCCTTTTGAAGTTCTTCAACTTCGGAAGCGATCTTTTCCAAAAACGTGTGCACTTCTTCGGTAGAAAATCCGCGGAATGATTTACTAAATTCCTGCCGCTTAATGCTTAATGGTGATGTTCTCATATTTATTGTTATGTTGAATAATGTCTCGTACCAAAAATTGCCGTGCCGATGCGCAGCATAGTAGCGCCTTCTTCAAGCGCAAGTTGAAAATCGCTGGTCATTCCCATCGAAAGTTCTCTTAAACCAAAACCTCTTTCATTCAATTTGGTTTTTAGCTCACGAAGTTGAATGAAACTTTGCCGGATTTTTTTTTCATCATCGGTGAAAGGAGCCATGGTCATCAATCCAACCAGATTAATATTTTGGTTCTCGCTGCAGAAACCGGCTATTTCTTCAATTTCTTTTTCGGAAGTTAGTCCGTATTTTGTTGCCTCTTCCGAAGTTTTTATTTCTAATAAAATATTTTGTGCTTTGTTATGTTTTTGAGCCGATTTCGCTATCTCTTCGGCTAATTTTAAAGAATCAACCGAGTGAATAAATTCTGTCCTCGGCACAACATATTTTGCTTTATTCGTTTGCAAGTGTCCGATAAAATGCCACGCGACATCTTTCGGAACCAAATCATATTTTTCTACAAGCTCTTGCGACCAATTTTCGCCGAAATCTTTTTGCCCGTGATTTCTCGCGTCCAGTACAGATTCATATCCGTACGTTTTTGAAACTGCAATTAGCGTAATTTCCTCGGGATTTCTCCCTATTTTAAGACATTTTTCAGAAATTTCGTCACGAACTCTATTGATGTTTTCTTTAATCATAATAAAATCAAGTCTGTAAACCTATTGCTTTTCTTTGCAAAAATCAATAAAAATTAATGAAAATTTTTCTGCCCGGTTTTTTAGGTTTTTGTCCCATTATTTATTTAGTTTCGATGGGATTTCTAAATAAAAAGGGATTTATGAAAAAAATAACTGCCGTTACCTTAATTTTTCTTTCGATGCAACTCTTTTCACAAACGCAATCTCTTGCGTATCGAATTCCTTTTTCTGGAAATTCGCAAATACAAATTGATTCATTATTAAAAGAAAAAAGTTCAAAATCTCATTTATTTATTCCAAGAATTGTTGGGCAAGAGGTTGCGGGTATCGTTGTTGGGTGTGTATCCGGTTTTGTTTTAGGATTGTCAGGGAGTTGGATTGGGTCTGACCACAATGGGACAATATTCCGTGATGGAGCAATTTATGGAGCTCTGCTTGGTTATGCCTTGGGGAATACTGCTATAATCTATTGGACAGGAAACAACGATGAAATTCATGGATCTTTCGGTTATACATTACTTGGTTCACTTGGTGGTATGGCTTTAGGTGTTTATATACATGAATTAACAAAAAATAATATACCAGTCTATATTTTACCCGGTGTTGGCGGAATAATTGCTTTTTATCTTTCTGCCGAAGAAGTTGTTCCGGCTAATACTGATGCGTTAATTCAAATTCAAAATGAAAAAGTCCGGTTAGGAACTCCAAAAATATTTTTAACGAGGATTGATGAAACTTCAAATAAGTTGAGATACAATTTTGAATTACTTCGAGTAAATTTTTAATTTCTAAAAAGGGATTTATGAAAAAACTAATTATCATTTCCTTAATTTTTCTTTCAGCACAATTGTTTTCGCAAGCAATCAAAATAGACAAGGATCTTTACTTCAGTTAAGAAATTTTGAGCAATCAAGTTTTTCGTTTGAGGAAAAATCTAAAGATTCTCTTCCACCGATTACTACCGGGAAAATAATTGCTGAATATATTTTGGGTAGTGGAATGGGGTTTGGGCTTTCAATTCTATGTGGTGCTGTAGGGGCAGGAATCGGGTCACTTGCCGGTGAAGATATGATGTATGGTTCAGGTTCGGCGGCGTTAGCTTTTATTATTAGTTATCCGTTCACTTTGGCTTATGGCGTTTATGTAATTGGCAATATTGGTGTCCAGGAAGGTTCTTACTGGTCAACGTTTTGGGGAACTTTGGGTGGAATTGGTGCCGGAATCGCAATTGCGACTGTGGCAAACAAATTACACGATAACAAGAATCTATATACAGTCGCTTCATTTTGTCCATCAGCCGGTGCAATCATAGGATTTAATTCCTCAAGAAGATTAGAAACAAATACTTACAGTTTTAAAATTGAACAGAACAAATATTCAATTCTAAAACCGGATTTCTCGTTTCAACTGCTTCGTGTAAATTTTTAATTGATTCTATCAATAATGATTAACTCCTCACTTTGATTTTTCGTAAATTCGCATCAACAAATTTTAAAAACTAAAACGGGTTTTCTTTAAAGCATACTCCAAACTGCCTTATCAACCAGAAAAATAATTTCTATCTTTACGAAACAAATTTCTTATCATGGACAGACATCAATTTGATTATATAATTATCGGCTCCGGGCTGGCAGGGTTATATGCAGCTACACGGGCTTCAAAGCATGGCAGCGTTGCGCTGATAACGAAAACTACGCTCGATGTTTCAAATTCCTACTGGGCACAAGGGGGAATTGCTGCTGTGATTACCAATGACGATTCTACACAACTTCATTTCGAAGATACAATTAAAGCCGGAAGAAATCTCTGCAACAAAACCGCAGTAGATATTTTAGTAAATGAAGGAAGAGAAAGAGTCCTTGAACTTATTGCCGGCGGTATGCCGTTCGATAAAGAGAATGGAGAAATTGCACTGGGACTTGAGGGAGGACATTCACACAGAAGAGTTTTACATGCCGGGGGCGATGCTACAGGAAGAGAAATAGTAAATTTTATTTTACATGATGTGTTGAAGAATGAACAAATTAAAATTTTTGAAAAGAAATTTGTCCACAAGCTTCTTGTTCAGAACGGTGAATGCACTGGAGCCTTTGCTTATGATTTTGAGGAAAAGAAAGAAATTTGTTTTCTCGGTAGTACCACAATATTAGCGATGGGGGGCGGCGCTGCAGTTTATTTGAGATCAACAAATCCCCACACATCGCTAGGTGACGGTGTTACGCTTGCTTACAACTCAGGTGCGGAAATTGAGAGCATGGAGTTTATGCAATTTCACCCAACTTCTTTTTATTCCGAAACGGGTGAAACTTTTTTAATAAGTGAAGCGCTGCGCGGAGAAGGGGCTCATCTAGTTAATCATGAGGGAAGCAGATTCTTGCTTGACCAGAATATTTCTGAGCTTGCCCCGCGGGATGTTGTTTCAGAAGCGATGTTCAACGAGATGAAAAAATCCGGCAAACCAAATGTTTTTATGAAATTTGATCACCTAAATGCCGAAAAAATTAAATCACGCTTCTCAAATATTTATAACGAAATTCAGCGCTTTGGAATTGATATGACGAAGGAACTTGTTCCCGTTGCCCCTGCCGCCCACTTCATGATCGGAGGAATTAAAACCGGATTGAACGGCGAGACGAATATTAAAAATTTATATGCTGTCGGCGAGGTCGCTTCATCCGGTGTTCACGGGGCTAACCGCTTGGCGAGCAACTCCCTGCTGGAATGCTTGGTCTTTGCGAACCGGGCTGTTGAAAATTCTTTACATAAGAAAAAAAATAAAAACGGTGATGATAGTTTTGAGTTTTCTCGTCTTTTAAAAATTGATGAAGAAAAACAAAACGATTTCTTACAAGCAAAAAATTTAATTGCACAGCTGCTGTGGAATAATGTTGGGATAATCCGGACAAAAGAAAAACTTGATAATGCGCTTTCGCAACTTGATAACTTGAAGTCCCAATTCTTGCTTAGCGAGAACGAATATTATTCGGAGAGGATTTTAAGCTTGCTGCAATTTTCCAAATTGATAACATCCGCCGCATTATTAAGAGAAGAGAGCAGAGGGAGCCATCAGCGAAAAGATTTTCCCGAAGAAAGTTCCTTCTTTCAAAAAACGATAGTCCAGCAAAAAAATAAACCATCCAAATTTTCAGAAATCAACTAACCAATTATGATCCTACAAAAAAAAGAGATTGAACGAGTCATCATCACCGCACTTAAGGAAGATATTAGTACCGGTGATATTACGACTGATTTGCTGATCTCCAAAAGGCAGAAAGCAAAAGCATTTTTCCTTGCAAAGGAAGACGGAATTATCGCCGGATTGCACATCGCCAAAATAGTTTTTCAAAAACTTGACAAAACAGTATCGTGGAAATTCTTTATGAAAGAAGGAGAGCACGTTGCTGCTGGAACAAAGATCGCCGAAGTGAGCGGTTCGTTAAGGGCTCTGTTAACGGGCGAACGAACAGCACTGAATATTTTACAACGAATGTCAGGTATTGCAACCGCAACTTCCAATTATGTCGCTTTGGTAAAAGAGACGAATGCAAAAATTCTTGATACGCGCAAAACCGTCCCCGGCTTACGCATGCTGGATAAGTACGCAGTTAAAATCGGCGGCGGAACAAACCACCGCATCGGACTTTTTGATATGGTGTTAATTAAAGACAATCACATAAAAGCTGCGGGAGATATAACTACTGCTGTAAGTACCATTAGAAAAAGATTGACAAAAAAAATTAAAATTGAAGTAGAGACTCGAAATCTTGAAGAAGTTCGCGAAGCGCTATCCTGCAAAGTGGAAATAATAATGCTCGACAACATGACAATTGCCGAAATGAAAAAAGCAGTAAAAATAATCGATGGCAAAGCAGCGGTTGAAGCTTCCGGCAATGTAAATCTTAAAACGGTGCGTGCTATTGCCAAAACGGGAGTTGATTACATTTCCGTCGGCGCGCTCACCCATTCGGTTAAAGCTCTTGACATCAGCATGAAAATACTGTAAGCCATAATTAAAATTTGTGAACAGTGAATGAGAAGGAAATTAAAATGAATGAGATGATAAACGAAATAGTAAAATTAAAGAATGAAAAACATGCGGTTATCCTTGCACATAACTACCAAATTCCCGAGATACAGGATATTGCTGATTTTGTAGGAGATTCGCTCGGGCTCTCTCAACAAGCGGCAATAACCGATGCGGAGTTGATCGTTTTTTGCGGAGTGCACTTTATGGCGGAGACAGCGTCAATCATTTCGCCAAACAAAAAAGTAATTATCCCGGATTTGGAAGCGGGATGTTCCCTTGCCGCTTCTATTACAGCAGACCAGTTGCGTGAATGGAAAAAAGAATTTCCCGAAGCTGTTGTAGTTTCCTACATCAACACAACCGCGGAAATAAAGGCGGAAAGCGATTATTGCGTCACTTCGTCTAACGCGGTAAAGGTCGTTGAATCAATTCCGCGCGATAAAAAAATTCTTTTTTTACCCGACCGGTTTTTAGGGCAATATGTTTCCGCCGTTTCCGGACGCAAAATGGAAATCTGGAATGGGGCATGTCATGTTCACGAAAAAATCGGTGACGTTAATTTTAACGAAGTGCAAACACTTCATCCAAATGCTGAATTTTTAATTCACCCGGAATGTGGTTGTTCTTCTTCATGCTTGTTAAAGTCGAGGCAATACCCGGGCGCCCAAAACATTCATATCCAATCAACTGAAGGAATGATTAATTTTGTGAAGAGTTCCGACAAGAACGAATTCGTAATTGCCACTGAAGTCGGGATTCTGCATCGGTTAAAAAAAATAAATCCGGCAGCTACAATTCTACCGCTAAGTGAAAACTCGATTTGTGAATACATGAAGATGATAACCGTTGAGAAGCTTTATGAAGCATTGGTGCATGAAAAATTTGAAGTGAAAGTCCCTGAAGCTATAGCACAAAAAGCAAGGTTACCCATCGAAAGAATGTTATCCATTTTTTAACAGGGCGTTCCAATATTGCTTTTCCATTTTAATTTTAAATTTTAATTGATTTTTGTGAACAATGAATAACCCGTCAACTTGAATTTTCGTAATTTTGCAGAAACAAATTTTAGGAATACAAAATGGCAGAAATAGAATTATTAAATCAGATTAGAGAAAAAGCTTCCAAAAGAAGAAAAACAATTGTGTTGCCGGAATCGCATGATGAGCGCGTGCTTAAAGCCGCGGAAATCCTTGCAAAAGAAAACATCGCATCAGTAATTACACTTGGAAATGAAACGAAGATCCGCGAAGATGCTGCAAAGCTTGGAGTTAATCTAACCGGAATTAGAATCATCAATCCGGAAACTTCTGATAAACTTAGCGACTTCTCGAATATCTTTTTTAATTTGCGCAAACACAAAGGCATCACCATTGAACAAGCACGCGAAACTATAAAGCGCGATCTTTTTTTTGGCGGAATGATGGTGCGCGAAGGAATGGCTGACGGAAGCGTCTCCGGCTCTTTTGCTACAACAGGAGATGTTACCAGAGCTTCACTTTTTTGCGTTGGACTCGGTGAGGGAATGTCTATTCTTTCAAGTTTCTTTTTAATGGTCTTCCCGGAAAAAGTTTACAGCTTTGCAGACTGTGCGGTAAACCCGAATCCAACCGCAGAACAACTTGCCGATATCGCAATTGCAACTGCAGACAACCATAAAAAACTTACAGGCGAAGAACCATACATTGCAATGCTTTCTTTTTCAACTAAAGGGAGCGCCGAACATGAATTGGTTGATAAAGTTCGCGCCGCTACAAAATTCGTCCAGCAAAAAAGGCCCGACTTGTTTGTAGACGGTGAACTTCAATTTGATGCAGCGATTGTTGACGGCATCGGAAGGAAAAAAGCTCCGCAAAGCAATGTTGCCGGAAGAGCAAATGTGCTTGTCTTCCCCGACTTAAACGCCGGAAACATCGGTTATAAAATTGCTCAGCGTCTCGGCGGCGCGGAAGCCGTAGGACCAATTAATCAAGGATTGAAAAAACCGTTTTTCGATTTAAGCCGCGGCTGCAGTGTTGATGATATTGTTAATACTGCCGCTATTGCTTGTTTGATGGCGTAAATTCTAGAAACAATTTAAAGTCACACTGAGCGAAGTCGAAGTGTGACTTTTTCTTTCTTAAAGTTATAACTTCTGAATTTCATTTGGATAAACTTTTCCCAGGAACCAATCAACTTTATATTCTTTCAACGCAAGAACAAAAAACGGAACTGAGAGGACGTAATATGAAATGTCGAATCGGCTTTTAAAAAGCGCCTCATAAATGCCAACATCACTTATCGTCATCATAAAAGAAATTGAAACGAGAAGAAACGTTAAAACTCCCGAAGTGAAAAGTAACTCTTGAAAATCGGCGATCATCCAACCGACATATAAAACTAATAACGGAAAAATAAAATAAATCCATTTCGGCAAATAAATTGTCTGAACTGCGAATGGTCCATGAGTGAAGAATATTTCCGCATTCCACAAATAAAATGGAAGCAAGGAAAGAAGAAAAACGGAAAATGCTATTGAACAAAAAATCGCACCGTTCTTCAAATTATTTCTGAAGAAGAACAGCAGAAACATTGCCAGCCAAAGAAAGGCAATCAATCGTGTTGAAAGAAAGACACCAAACAATAATGCCAACACGATAAACGAAATATTTCTTTTATCATCTTTTAATCTTTGCTCCGCAAGAAAGAAAAGTGAAATTACCAAAACAGTATTTGCAAGAAGTTCACTTCTAACCGCGAGTTCGTAAAACGTTGTTGGGAGTAAAAGCAGAAATAAAATTTTAATGGATAATTCTTTTGTTGTTGTGGAATATTTTAAGATAAACAAAAGAAAAAGAAACAGACCGAATACTTCTAAATACCCGACATCCCCCAGCAAGTAAAACGGCGAGGCAAGAAAAAAAAGAAATGGAAAGCCGGATGGATTCGTCTTTGTTCCATAAGGGAAAATTCCATGCTGAAAATTTGAAAGCCATTCCAGCATAGCGGGAAATCTTCCGACACGCGTTGATTGCGGGACAAACGCTAACAATACAGCGGTCACCGCAACGATACCTACAAGAAATAATAAATGCGTATTGGAAAAAACATTTTTTCTTGAAGGTGTTTTTTTGTCGATGAAGAAGAGGAACAAAACACCGACGGTTAAATAAAGAACAGGGAAGAGGATGAAAATATCGGAATAGCGGGAAGAATATTTAAGAAAAAAGAGCGCTCCAATCAAGAATAGGAACGCTGACGAAAAAATATTTATAAAATGTTTCTTTGTGAACAAAATGGTAACTGCTGATTATTTGAAAAAGTGAAACCCTGTAACTCGATCTTTCACTTGTAACTTTTTACTTGCCGCTTTCAACTATTTCCGGCTTCGGAGGACGCTGATACATTTCACACATTTCTTTGTATTTGCCGGCTAAATCGTATGGCACTTGATCCCATATAAAACGCCAGCACCAGTTACCACCAAGTGTTCCCGGAAAATTCATCCGCGCTTCATTGCCAAGATTTAACAAATCCTGCATAGGAATAACGACAATTTTTGCAACAGAAGCGTAAGCTGTTTTTATTAATTGAAAGGTGAGGTCGTCTCCATGATACCCGAGATACTTTTGAGTAAACTCATAGATATCATCTTTCCCTTTATCTTTTTTTGCTTTGTCAAAATATCCACGGGTGGTGTCGTTGTCATGTGAACCGGTATGGACAACACAATTGGGAATAAAATTATGCGGTAAAAATTTCGTTTCCATCCCGGTGCCAAACGCAAATTGAAGGATCTTAATTCCCGGGAAATTAAATTTATCGCGCAGCGCATTCACTTCTTTCGTAATAACGCCAAGGTCTTCGGCAATAATTGGAACATCCCCCAAATATTTTTTTACTGCGGTAAAAAATTTATCGCCAGGGGCTTTCACCCATTCACCGTTTTCGGCTGTAAGTGCATCGCCGGGAATTTCCCAATACGCTTCAAAGCCGCGAAAATGGTCGATGCGGACGATGTCGATAAGTTCAAGTAATGAAGAAATTCTTTTCCGCCACCAGAGGAAATCATCTTTTTCCATTTCATCCCAACGGTAAAGAGGATTGCCCCAAAGCTGTCCGGTAGGACTAAAATAATCAGGCGGAACACCGGCGCACGTTAACAGTTTTCCGTTTTCGTCGACAGTGAAAAGATTTTTATTCGCCCAAAGATCGGCGCTGTCGTAAGCAATAAAAATCGGCAGATCGCCAATAATTTTAATTCCTTTTTCATGTGCGTAGTCTCTCACTTTTTGCCATTGTTTAAAGAAATTAAACTGGAGAAATTTTTGATAATGAATTTCACCGGCAACTTTTTCTTTCCATTTCTCAACGGCATTCCCCTTTCGCAGAGCAATATCTTTGTCCCAGGTTGTCCAGAGATTTCCTCCATGGTAATTTTTAACCGCCATAAACAATGAAAAATCATCGAGCCACTCATTATGTTTTTCACAGAAAGCGGAAAAAGCTTTTTCAGTTTCTGGATTTTTTTCAGTGAGAAAGTTAGTAAATGCTTTTCTTAGGAGAGAATTTTTATAGTCGATGAGTCTACCGAAATCAATGTTTATCGGATTGAATTTCGGTGTTTTTGCCAAATCTTCTTTTTTCAAATATCCTTCTTCAGCCAACACTTCGGGACTAATCAACAGCGGATTTCCTGCAAAAGCTGAAAAGCATTGATACGGTGAATCTCCATATCCCGTTGGTCCAAGCGGAAAGACCTGCCAGAGTGTTTGCCCGGCTGCTTCTAGAAAATTAATAAAATTAAAGGCTTGTTCACCAAGATCCCCAATTCCGAATTTTCCGGGCAGTGAAGTTGGGTGAAGTAGAATTCCGGCTGATCGTTGAATATTCATTTAGTTTCTCTTCTTTTTTATTCCGAAAATTTCTTGAAGATTACGGAAGTATTATGTCCGCCAAAACCGAAGGCATTACTCATTGCAATATTGACTGTCCGTTTCTGTGGTTTGTTAAATGTATAATTCAAATCGCATTGAGGATCAGGAAATTCAAAATTAATCGTCGGCGGAACTGTATCATGCACCGTTGCAAGAATTGAAGCAATTGCCTCAACGGCTCCTGCAGCACCCAGGAGATGTCCCGTCATACTTTTTGTTGAAGAAATGTTAAGTTTATATGCATCTTCACCAAAGATAACTTTAATAGCGTTTGTTTCAGCAATATCGCCTAACCCGGTTGATGTACCGTGAACGTTGATATAATCAATTTGTTCAGGATTTAACCCGGCATTATTTAGCGCACGACTCATCGCAAGTTTGGCTCCCTTTCCTTCAGGCTCAGGAGCGGTTATATGATAAGCATCAGCTGATAATCCAACACCAATTAATTCGGCATAAATTCTTGCCCCGCGAGCTTTAGCAGATTCTAAGTCTTCAAGGTAAAGCATTCCTGCACCTTCACCCATTACAAAACCGTCGCGTGTTTTATCAAACGGACGACTCGCTGTTTCGGGAGAATCGTTCCTTGTTGAAAGGGCTCTTGCTGCATTAAATCCACCAATACCTATTTCACAAACGCTTGCTTCGCCACCGCCACACAACATAGCATTAGCCATTCCGTTTTTAATCATCAAATAAGAATCAATGATACAATTATTAGCAGTTGCGCATGCTGAAACGGCGCAATAATTTGGTCCTCGAAATCCATATTGAATTGAGACCTGCCCCGCAGCAATATCAGGAATTATCATTGGAATGAAAAAAGGAGAAATTCTGTTTGCCCCTTGCGTATGATTAATGACTGCCTGATTATAAAAAGTTTGAATTCCGCCAATACCGCTTCCGAAAATTACCCCGATATTATTTCTTTCATCTTCAGTAAGATTTTCCGGAACGATAGCCGCATCCTCTAAAACGTCTTTTGCGACCGCTAACGCATATTGACTAAATTTATCAAGCCTGCGGGCTGTTTTTTTATCCATATAGTTTGTCGGATCGAACCCTTTTAATTCACAAGCGAACTTTGTTTCAAGTTGTGAAGTATCAAATGAAGTAATAGCTGCACACCCGCTCTTTCCTTCCATCATACTTTCCCAAAACTCTTTTACATTTAATCCTATCGGTGTTAGAGCCGCCATACCGGTGACAACCACTCTTCTATCTTTTTGCATGTACACTTTCCTCTTATATTAATACTAGAATCTGAATGGGGACATTTTCTTTTAAATATTAGTGCAAATTTAACAAAAAAATTCTTTTTCTTACGGAATTTTATCTTTGCAGGTTTCTCTTTATTTTGGAAAGAAAAAATAGACAATTAATCTAATTTGAAGAACGAAATAAATTCCACACAGAAGAAAATCTGGCTGATCGCGGGAGTAATTGCCGCGTTATCTATTTCCTACGTATTCAATGTATTTATTGCTTACACTCTTCTAAATAGTATAACGAACTTATCGTTCTCTCTTAATTTTTTCCCGCCACGAATAACGCTGACGTCCGTTCATGTACAAAGCAGTTTTTCTTTATTTCTCTATCTACTTTACGATCTTTTACTCATACTTATCGAAATTGAACTGCTTTTGCCTCTATCCAAAAAGATTCCTCCACCGGTAAAATTTGGGCTTTTATCAATCGTGCTTTCTCTTGTAGGTGTTTTGCTCCTAAGATTTGTCTATAACGCAATAATACTTGTTTTCATTAAAGGAACGGGCGGAACAGCTATTTCTCTTTTATATTTATTTTATTCGTGGAAGGAAATTTTAGTCTTTCTGTTCTTTTCATTCTTAATCTTGTTCGGTTATCTCACGTATGTTATTAATAGAATAAAAAATCTACTCGAAACTTTTCCAAAGGAAGAAGAAAATGTCGTTACTAAAAAATAAGATCGTCTTTATATCAGGGGCTTCATCAGGCATTGGAATGGCATGCGCGCATGCATTTGCAAAGGAAGGGGCAAATCTCATTCTTGCTGCAAGAAGAAAAGAGAAATTAGAACAATTAGCTTCGGAATTAAAAAAAGAATTTAATACAGAAAACAAAATTCTTTCCTTTGATATTCAGAATCATCAGGAAACAAAAGCGGCTTTCGGCTCTCTGCCTGAAGAATGGAAAAATGTAGATGTACTGATAAACAGTGCCGGATTAGCAAAAGGGATGCACAAACTGCAGGAAGGAAACCCTGATGATTGGGATGTAATGATCAATACTAACATAAAAGGTTTATTGTATTTAACCCGCGAAGTGCTTCCTTTTATGGTTAAGCGGGAAAGCGGACACATTATTAACCTCGGGTCAACCGCCGGGCACGACGTTTATCCTTCAGGCAACGTTTATTGTGCAACAAAATTTGCCGTCAACGCTATCAGTCAATCGTTAAGGATTGATGTGCTTGATAAATCAATTAAAGTTTCTTCCGTTGATCCCGGAATGGTAGAAACCGAATTCAGTCTCATCAGATTTTCAGGCGATGCCGAACGGGCAAAAAATGTCTATAAAGGAGTTGAGCCTTTAACACCGCAAGATGTTGCAGATGCCATTCTGTATTGCGCAACAAGACCAAAACATGTTAACATCAACGAAATTATTTTAACGCCGATTGCTCAAGCACAATCAAATTTTGTTGTGAGAAAAACAGTCTAAGCAAAGAGCGTTACATCGCCGGCTCCAATTCTTATAATTTCGGGTGTTCCGTTGCTTAAATCAATTACGCTTGACGGTTGATTTGCTAAATTTCCAACGGAAAGCATCAAATCAACTAAAGGATTAAAAACTGCTCTAATTTCATTTACATCACTTAGCACTTCGCCTTTCCGGTTTGTAACGCTGGTGCTGATAATAGGGTTGCCCACCTGCCGGGCAATTGCTAAACTAATTTCATTGTTCGGAACACGGATTCCAACGGTCTTCCGTTTACTCCATAATTTTTTAGGGACATCTTTTGCGGCGGGCAGAACAAAGGTATAAGCACCGGGAAGTAGATGTTTCATCGTCCGGTAAGCGTAGTCAGAAACTTTTGCATATTTAGAAATATCTTTTAAATCAGCACAAACAAAACTAAACAATTTTGTAATTGCATCATTTTTAATTTGAAATAACCTTTCAAGAGCCTGTTTATTGAATATATCGCAACCTAAGCCATAAACGGTATCGGTTGGATATATGATAATGCCTCCATTTTTAATAACTTCAGCAGCTTTGTTGATGAGGCGTAGTTGGGGAGTAACAGGATGTAAATCAAAAAATTCCATACGAACTCCTTATAATTTGTTGATATGATTTGGACAATTTGGGGGATTATTGACATCAAATTCTAAAATATGAATAACAACAGGTGATAAATTAAAATCTTCTGAATTATAGTCAAGTCTTTTTTTAAGATATTTTCTAAAAAGTTCTTTTTGTTCCTAAAAAAGCGGTAAAGAGTTTTTCAATTTTTGGAAATATATTATGAAAAATTGTAATCTTGGTTTAGAAATAGTACGTCTTCTTCTTTAAGAAATTTTAATAAGTCAAACAATTTATCTTGCCATAACTCTTATGTCCTGGCACTCCAGAATATTCTTTTCATAACCTTTCACTACCACGTTAATCATTGCAATACCAAGCTCTTCTAAAGTGATAACATATTTTGGGAACAAGATGTTCCAAACCGGATAGAATGGTGCGAGAATTTTATATGCCCTATACCTATTTTTTAACCCTTTAATTGGTTGGATGTATCCCGGTCTGAACATGTATGCTGCTTTGAATGGAAGTTTGATTAAATCATTTTCAGTTTTCCCTTTTATTCGTCCCCACATACTTCGACCTTTTTCTGTGCTATCGGTTCCAACGCCGGAGACATAACAGAACGTCATTTCCGAATTTTGCTTGAGAAGCGTATTCGCAAAATTCATTGTCAGGTCATAGGTGATGTGTTTGTATTCATTTTCATTTTTCCCTACGGATGAAACTCCTGCGCAAAAGTAACATGCGTTATATCCGGCAAGTTGTTCTTCAATCCGGGACAAATCAAAAAAATCTTTGTGAATAATCTCTTTCAGTTTATTATGCTGAACTCCGCACGGTTTTCTGTTAATAACAAGAACAGACTCCACTTCCGAATGCAGAAGGCATTCATGAAGAACACCTTCACCCACCATTCCCGTAGCGCCCGTGATTATAGCTTTTATCTTCATGTTGTTTTCTCAACAGTTTGAGTACTAATAGTAATTTTATTGCGATTCTTCTGATTCGTTTGCATTTTTTTTATAAAAGTAGGCTCCTATTTGTTGACCGGCAAAAAATGCACTTATCATAAAAATATACGTATAGAAGGCAAAACCAATTCCGCCAAAAATCCGTAAAACAATTATCACGGGAACGGGAATGTGAACTGCTAAAAACCATTGTAATGAGAATTTCCTTACAGACGCTCTCCAATAACCAAAAGGCATATTAACAAATGCAACGGCAAAAGATACTATCGCTAAATTCATTTTAATTCTCAAACTTAAATTTTATTCCGGTTAGATTTTCTGAAACTTCTCACATTTTTGCGCAATATTTTTATCGTAAGATAATGTTTTCGCTCAAATTTTCTCTGTAATTCATAAGTGAAATAGAGATTTGAATTTTTGCTCATGAAAAACTTTTTTTAGTTGAAGAAGACACAACTACTTTATTTGAGCAGGATCATCTTCCTTGTTATTAAGTTCCCATTGGTTGTAAGCCGATAGTAATAAATCCCACCACTTAACTTAGAGGCATCAAATGGAATGGAATAATCTCCGGCGTTTTGCAATGTGTTTATAAGTGTTCTTACATTCCTCCCAAGAATATCAAAAACTGAAATATTAACCAAGCCCAATTCAGCCACAGAGTAATTTATTGTCGTAACCGGATTAAAGGGATTCGGATAATTCTGTGAAAGGTTGAAAGATTTTTCAGCAGCTAAATTTACTTCAACGGGAACTGTTGTCGAAATACTAAATGTTCCCGAATTTTCAGCATAATAACATGGATAATCACCAACTCTAATTTTGCATTTATTAGAATTTATCGAAGGAACTGTCCACGCATAACTCGTATCAAATCGATTTGGAGTAGTGCCGATAAATTTCCATGATGCACCGCTATCAGTTGAAAAAAAGAGATCGTTTTGGGCGGGAGACCCATACCAAAAATTAAATTTAATATCAACAACAGAGTCGGCATGTAAAACTTCTCCACTCTGGGGGGAATATAAATTAGAACGTGGAAACGAGAGTGCCATCACATAAAGAACTGAAATTTTTATCTGGTTTAATGGTAGAGGAGCTTGAAAATAAATCGAATCAGGACTCAAAAATTCGGCTAAAACGGTTTCATCTGCGATGTTTATAAATTTTACATATGTAACAAAGTTGGATAAGTGGTTACTCGTAATCTTAACACTCTGAGAATTTACCCATTCAACAATATAGGTTGCTTTCGCATAAAAATTACATCCTACTCTAAAATCTCTATATGTGGTTGTGATAGAATCGGGCAAGCGAAAACGGGCATCAAATTGGTTCTGTGTATAAGGTGGTAAGGCTTCTTCTCCAAAACTTGTATCAATTCCATTGGTGGCGCGACTATCATATCCGGCAGTTAAGGTTTTTGCTTCACTGTTGGATGAAACAACATCGAAAGAAAATTCTCCATGGGCTGTAATTTGAGCAGATGCTAAAAAAAGTGTGAAAACTTGAAATACAGTAAAAGCCAAAAGAAAAACTTTCGTTCCCATTATCAAAACTCCCTGTGTATGTGGTTATAACTTAGTAATCATCTAAATTATATCCAAACTGAACTTTTTCCAGTCGTTTTGGGGAATTTCGGGGAATTTCGGTCAATTTTGTACTCTTGAGAAAATTCTTTCCTCCTGTACAATTTTTTTTGATTCTTTTTATTTTTTTTATGTATATTTGGTTCTTAAAAATTGTAGAAAAGGAAATACTATGTCAAGAACTTGCCAACTATTAGGAATAAAACCTGTTTCAGGGAATAATGTTTCGCATGCAAATAATAGAACTAAACGAAGATTTTTACCGAATTTGCAGAAAAAGAGAATTTGGGTTCAGGAACTTGGCCGTTTTGTAACTGTAAAATTAAGCACCCGCGGAATTAAAACTATTGCAAAGAACGGAACTTCTGAGTTAGCGAAACTTATCATCGACAAAAAGATTTCCGTCCGCTCATAATTTTTTCAGATTTTAATAAAAAAGGCTATTCCGACGTGTCGGAATAGCCTTTTTGTTTTAAGAGTATTGTTTTAGTCTTCTTATTCCACAAACTGCTTTGCGTAATATTTCGCAGTCAATTTTTCACCGGTTGCTTTCTCAATCATATCATTCCAATAATATTCTGTTCCCGGCTTAAACACCTTCTCCAGTAAATATTTACCAACTTCCGGTTTGTTTACAAAACTTTGGTTTTTCAAATCATCGGAATGAAGAACATTTTTTACGATGTAAGCATAAAATTGTGAAGCCAGAAGCTCACCCATTAAATAATTATGGTAATATGCCGGGTATAGCGCGATGTGAATTTTAGAAGCGTAATCCGGTTTGTTCCTTCCTTCAGGTCTTTTTAGCATTTGATATTTCTCAACCAAATCCCACCAGAGTTTGTTTAAATCTTGATCGGGGTTTTCGTACATCGCTTTTTCAAAACGGTAAACAACTTGCACCCAACGGCTGAAGGTTAATTGTTCGAGACGGAGTGATTTAAAACTCTCGTCTGCAATTTTATCTTTTTCTTCTTTTGTAATTCCAACCATATCAACAAGCCACTGCCCGTTACTTGCCATTCTTCCGAACATCATCGCTATTGCTTCAGTGGTAAATGTGTGAGCCGGTTCGCGCAACGTCCAGGGAAGTGTACTATCGATATTGTAGTCATAAACGGCATGCCCGAACTCGTGCAGCATTGTTCCCATCCAGTTGTAATTTGGTTTAACGTTGCAAACCACGCGAACGTCTTTTCCTCTGTTAAGATTGGAACAGTAAGCATGTTGATACTTCCCTTCCTTCTCAAAGAGATCACTTTTGGCGACCATGTTATCAATCGGCAATCCGAGTCCGGCGTAATAGCTTTTTGTTAACGCAACGATATCTTTGTCCTTGTAATAGCTGTCAAGATTAACGTTATAAATCTTCGGTGCTTCCTGGAAGAAACGGTTTTCATAATGCCACGGCATTAGTTTTTCTTTCGGTAGATTATATTTTTTTGCAAGATGTTCGTCAATATCGTTTTTAAGTTTAGCGAAAGAATCTCTTGTCAGGTTATCAAGTTCGTTTAAGAGATTTTCAATTTCCTGCGGATCTTGTTCACTTAGCTTCAAACTCATTTCGTGATAATTTTTATATCCGAGTTCTCGCGCAGCTTCATTTCTTAGTTTAACTAATTTAATGAGATTATCGTTTATCACTCCGCCTACTTCTTTACTTGCCGACCAGGTCGCTTCAAGCAATTTACTGTCGGTAGAAGTCTTTAAAGTATTTTCAACTTCATTATCGGTTATCTTTTTACCGTTTACTTCCGCTCTAAACGTAGAGAATTTTTTCTCGGTTTCATTTTGCAGCCGGATCATCTCCTCAAGTTTCTTTTCATCAATTTGATTGGAAGCGTAGGCATAATAAATTTTTATTAACTGCCGGTTGAGCAATGCATCTTGAATAGTGTTTGAATCTTTGAATCTTTTAAGCTTCGCAAAGTCTCCTTTGTTTGCATAAATTTTACTTAACTGAACTTGAAGGTCGGCTGATTTTTTATAATCTTCAGCCTTGCCTGAAATAGTTGCGTTAAAGTACGCCGTGTTTGCTTCCGTATAAAGGGGAGCTACTTTTGCTTCGTAGTCCTTTACAAATCTTTTAAATTCTTCTGTCATATCTTCCTTCTTTAAACACCCTGAAAAAAAACCTATTACAAAAATGTTGATTAAGAGCGTAACCAAAATTGATTTTTTGTATTTCATTTTTAACTCCTAAAATTTATTGATTAAAAATAGGGATTAATTGGATTGAAGAAAAATCGATCTCATTTCTGAATCGACTCTCCTTCTATATCATTCACTCGGGTTAGAAGTACCCCACCCACTTCAAAATAGTAGTAGTAATTTTACGTTTCAATCGAGAAGGGAGTAAAGTTTGTGTTCCGGTCGTAATAGTCTTCGTGCTCTTTTCGCTTTAGTAAGTTTACTACTTTATACGTCATTGGTGTTGCAATAACTTCCCAAAGAACTTTTAACACATAGTTTGTTATCATCACTTTTAAAAGAAGATCGTTGGGCCAAAAGCCATAAAAGGCGATAGGATAAAAGATCAGCGAATCAACCGCTTCACCGGCAACAGTTGAGCCGATAGTTCTTGTCCACAAATAATTTCCATTGGTTTTTACTTTCATCTTTGCAAGCACAAAAGAGTTGATAAATTCCCCGCTGAAAAAAGCAGTAAGCGAGGCTAATACAATTCTTGAAGTTTGTCCAAACACCACAATATACGCGTCTTGATGCACCCATCCCGGAGCCGCCGGCAGCCCGACCACCACAGCCGACATTAAAGAAGCAAATCCCAGAGCCGCAAATCCCGCCCAAACAACTTTACGGGAACGGGCGTAGCCATAAACCTCCGTTAAAATATCGTTAAAAAAATAGCTGATCGGGAAGAAGAGAATTCCCGCACCGAAAGTAAACCCGAACAGTGAAACAACCTTTTCCGCCCCGATAATATTGGAACAGAGAAGAATGGTAACAAACGCCGCCATGATAAAATCATAATACTTAAATTTCTTTGCAGACGTTTGATTTGTCTGTTCATTTTCTTTTTTCATAACTACTCTTATAAAATTGACTTTCTATTTAAATGATTTTTTATAGAGATTAGTTCCGAAACTGGAACAAGATTATTAACTCTTGTTTCAGTTTCTTTAGCACAGACTGAAGTCTATGCTACGTTTAATAAATACTATGCTTTTCTAAATCTTCAAAGGGAATATCGAGGAGTTCAAAATTTTTCCAGCCGGAGAAATCGTAATGCCACCACTCGGAGGTTATAGATTCAAAGCCATATTTTGTCATTATTGTTTTAAGCAGCGCGCGGTTCTTCAAAATATTTTCGGGTAACTTGGCGTAATCGTGATGAGCTTTTTCTGTAAAATCATCGTAGGGAGTCGGCATTTCCAATTCTGTTTTTGTCTGTAAATCAACCAATGTAACATCAACAGCACATGCACGGTTATGCCGTGAACCGGTTTTAGGGCTTGCCGCATAGCGGTCGTCATGGACAAACTCCCACATTTTTTCCGTTACGGAATAAGGGCGGTAGGCGTCAAATATTTTTAGCGAAAGATTTTTCTTCAGTAATTCTTTCTGAATTTTTTTCAGAGCAACGGCAGCCGGTAAGCGTAAAAATACTTTTTCACTTTCGTAAAACTTCGTCTTCGCAAAATTATTTTCTGTGGCGTAACGAACGTCTACAAGAATCCCGGGGATATACTTTTCCAGATCAATTAATGCTTTCGTGCTGTCTTTGTCAATTTGCTTTTGATAGAGAGCAAAATTATCAACAACCGCAAGACCGTAGTTATTTATTGAAATTTTCTGCGTGTAACCGGCAGTAACAAAAAGGAAAAGCAAAACAAATGAAGTAAGCCGATATTTCATAATTCAATTGCTCCTTAAATTTTCAAAATTCAAATTTTTCGCCCGGCAGTAATTTACAAACTTTGTAAGGATAACAAAATATTTTCCTTTCTATCGATAAGCATATTTCTTAAGTTTCTATACAAAATTTGGAAAGGGAGGCTACTTGTTCACAATATTAGATAAAAGCAATTATTTAAGAGGTCTCTTAATCGTTGCAAAAATGAATAACAAAATTGATGATGGTGAAAAAGACATCATTACTACTGCTTCAAGTCGTTTTGGCTTCAGCCATGACTTCTTGACAGAAACGATGCAAAACATACTTGCTAATGATTTTGTATCTACCACGCCGATCCAGTTTTCCAAACCGGCAATTGCGCGTGAATTCATCGACGAGTGTTTGAAACTGATCACCTCCAAAGATGATCCCGCACCCCGTGAAATACTCTGGTTGGATGAGGTTGCAAAAATTAATAATTTAGATGAGGAATGGTTCATCAAAGAAAAGCGAGAAGCCCAAAGACAAAAACTTTAGATTCTTTTCCATCAAAATATATTACCGCCCTTCATTTTACTCTTTTGAATAAAGACAGTAACAGCTAAGTTTTATCAAAAATTCTCTTTAACTATCAAAAAGGTTATGTATGAAACGACTCTCACTCTTGTTCACTTTACTTCTTTTCGGAATGCAAATTTTTCCGCAGCAAGAAGCAAGGCTGCTTCGCTTCCCCGCTATTCACGGCAACCAGATAGTATTTACGTACGCCGGCAATTTATATACCATTGATGCAAGCGGTGGAACAGCGCGTAAATTAACCAACGATGTCGGTTTTGAAATGTTCGCAAAATTTTCTCCCGACGGAAAACAATTAGCTTTCTCGGGACAGTACGACGGCAATACGGAAGTTTACTTGATGCCTTCCGAAGGAGGAGTTCCGAAACGCTTAACCTACACCGCAACCTTAAACCGCGATGATGTTTCCGATAGGATGGGACCAAATAACATTGTGATGACATGGAAAAATAATAATGAACTTGTTTTCCGCTCACGAATGATTGAGTTTAATGATTTTAAAGGACAACTTTTTTTAGTTGATACTAAAGGAGATTTGCAATCGCAACTTCCTTTGCCGCGCGGTGGTTTTTGTTCCTATTCCCCCGATGAAACAAAATTAGCATACAACCGGATTTTCCGCGAGTTTAGAACATGGAAACGGTACCGCGGCGGACAAGCCGATGATGTTTGGATTTACGATTTCAAAACAAAAAAAACAGAGAACGTAACCAACAATCCGGCGCAGGATATTTTTCCGATGTGGAGCGGAAACAAAATTTATTTTATTTCCGATAGAACAAAAACTTTGAATCTCTATTCTTACGCGCTCGATACAAAAGAGACAAAACAGCTAACTTCGTTCACCGAGTTCGATGTAAAATTTCCTTCACTCGGCGACAAAGCAATTGTATTTGAAAACGGCGGATACATTTACAAATTCGATTTGGCAACTGAAAATCTTGAGAAAGTTCCAATCTATTTGAATGAAGACTTCAGCCTTGGCAGAGGCGGGTTGATCGATGTTTCAAAATCAATAACCAATTATGAAATTTCTCCCGACGGTAAACGTGCATTGTTCGGTTCACGCGGAGAATTGTTTACCGTTCCGCAAAAAAACGGACCGACAAGAAATCTTACAAACACCTCCGGGGTGCATGAACGCAGTTCCAAATGGTCGCCGAACGGAAAATGGATTGCGTACATTTCGGACGCGTCGGGCGATAACGAAATTTATATTATGCCGCAAGACGGAAGCGGCACACCGGTTCAATTAACAAAAGGGGCGGACACTTATAAGTTCAATATTGCCTGGTCGCCCGATAGCAAAAAGATTTTATGGAATGATAAAAAACTCCGTTTGCAATTTGTTGATGTTGAATCAAAAGCAGTTACACTTGTTGAACAAGCGACCGCCTGGGAAATTACCGGAGCCGTTTGGTCACCCGATTCAAAATGGATTGCGTACCCCAAACCGGAAGAAGAAGGAATGGGAAAAATTTATCTTTATTCTCTTAATGATAAAAAATCTTCTGCCGTAACCGATAGCTGGTACGATTCCGGCAGCCCGGTTTTTAGCGAAGACGGAAAATATTTGTATTTCGTTTCGGATAGAAACTTCTCCCCGGTTTACAGTTCGACCGAGTGGAACCATGCTTATGTTGATATGTCGAAGCTCTACTTAATTACGCTGGCGAAAGATACAAAATCTCCATTTGCCCCAAAGAGCGATGAAGTTGAAATAAAAGATGAGAAGAAAGTTGATAAAAAAGAATCAACTGAAAAATCAGAAAAGAAAGAAAGTAAACCAGTGATATCGGTTAACGTAGATGCTGATGGAATTACAAACCGTATCGTTGAAATTCCGACTGCTGCAGGAAATTATGGTGATCTAAATTCTGCCGGAACAAAACTTTATTATATCCGCACCAGCACCTCTGAACGCAAACCAAAACTCTTCATGTTTGATTTTGAAAAACAAAAAGAAACCGAACTTGGTGATGTAAACGGATACGAAATTTCTGCAGATAAAAAGAAAATGTTGGTCGGAAGTGAAAATGCTTATGCAATTATCGATCTCCCGACAGCAAAAATTGAAATGAAAGAAAAATTAAATCTTTCCGATTTGAAAATGAATCTTGACCGCACTGCTGAATGGGAACAAATATTTAATGAATCGTGGCGGCAAATGCGCGACTTCTTTTTCGATCCGAACATGCACGGAAATAATTGGGAGAACGTCCGTAAAACTTATGAACCTCTTGTAAAATATGTCAACCATCGCGCTGATCTAACTTATATAATTGGAGAAATGATCGGTGAATTAAGTGTCGGTCACTCCTACGTCGGTGGTGGTGATTACCCGAAACCGGAAAGAATAAAACTCGGACTTCTCGGCGCACAGTTGGAAAAAGATAAATCCGGCTTCTATAAAATCACAAAAATTCTTAAAGGACAAAATTGGGATAAAGCCACCCGTTCTCCTTTATCGGAAATTGGCGTTGATGTTAAGGAAGGTGAATTTATTTTAGCCGTTGACGGTAAGCCGGTTAATGAAGTGCATAATATTTATGAACTGCTTGAAAACAAAGCCGGAAAACAAGTAACCCTAAAAATTAATGCTTCGCCAAAAATTGAAGGAAGCCGCGAAACCGTTGTTATTCCAACCGACGATGAACAACCGCTGTACTATTATAATTGGGTGCAAGATAATATTAAAAAAGTGAATAAAGCTACCAACGGCAAAGTCGGCTACATTCACATTCCGGATATGAGCGTAAACGGATTAAATCAATTTTCGAAATTGTACTATCCGCAATTGCGCAAAGAAGCTTTAATCATTGACGATAGAGGCAACGGTGGTGGAAATGTTTCCCCGATGATCATTGAACGATTGAGAAGAGAATGGACAATGGTAGGTATCGCTAGAAACGCAGCGCCAACTTATGATCCGGGCGGTATGCATGTTGGTCCAAAAGTCGGATTGATAGATGAGTTCTCTGCTTCCGACGGTGACATTTTTGGATACCGTTTTAAACACGCAAAACTCGGAAAACTTATCGGCAAACGTTCGTGGGGCGGTGTTGTCGGTATCCGCGGTACGCTTCCGTTTGTTGACGGCGGATATTTAAATCGTCCTGAATTTTCCCGCTACGATAATGAAGGGAAAGCATGGATTATGGAAGGCTATGGCGTTGATCCCGATATTTTTGTTGACAATGATCCGGCGCTTGAATATGAAGGTGTCGATCAACAGTTGGACAAAGCAATTCAAGTTGCTCTTGAAGAATTAAAAACGGCGAAGAATAAAATTCCTGATGCCCCGCCGTATCCGAACAAAAGCAAATAAATTATCAGCCGCAGGTTTTACTCTCTAAAACCTGCGGCTTTTTTGTAGATAAGATAGTGTCAAATTTTATAATGATTACAGAAATCCAACTTGGCGATATAACCACATTTGCAGTTGATGCAATTGTGAACGCAGCAAATACGTCGTTACTTGGCGGCGGCGGTGTTGATGGTGCTATTCATCGCGCAGCGGGAAATGAACTTCTGGAAGAATGCCGGACGCTTAACGGCTGCAAAACGGGCGAAGCAAAAATTACAAAAGGATATAACCTAAAAGCAAAGTTTGCTATCCATACCGTTGGTCCGGTTTGGCGCGGTGGAACTTATAATGAAGAAATTCTGCTGGCAAACTGTTATAAAAATTCCCTCCAACTTGCTGTTGAATATGGAATAAAAACTATTGCCTTTCCATCAATCAGCACCGGGGTTTATCATTTCCCGGTAGAAAAAGCAAGCATGATTGCTCTCCATGAAGTTTTTTCGTTTTTAAAAACAAACTCTTCAATTGAAAAAGTAATTTTTGTCTGTTTCAGTAAATCCGATTATGAAATTTACAAAAAGAATTTTATGGCGGTTCAAAGCACTAAAAGTGTTTAGCGTAAAAATAAGATTGCTATCCCGGCAACAGCAGTTATTGCCCCAATATACCCGCGCATAGAAATTTTTTCACGGTAAATGTAATGCATCATCGGCAGCATGATGATCGGCATGGTTGACATGAGGGTCGAGGCGATTCCAACTTTCGTGTGCGAGACGGCAATCAAACTAAATGTAATGCCAAGAAACGGACCGACAATACTTCCGGCAAACGTAAACCCAAGTGCTTTCAAATCATTTTTATAAAGTTGAATTGGATTTTTATATTTCCTAAAAATCAACACAATCGGAAAGAAAATAATTACAGAAGAAATAATTCTGATGAACGTAGCGACAAATCCGTCTATCTCTCCAAGATTAAAAGCCATTTTAGCCAGGATCAATCCTGCAGCTTGTCCTAGCGCTCCCATAATTCCGAGAAAAAGTCCATACGGTGTAATTTTATATTTCGATACCGCGCCATTTTTTTTCTCAAGAACAACAAGTGCTATTCCGAATATAGTAATGACCATTCCAAAAATTCCAAGCGGACTAATAACTTCTCCAAGAAAGATGTAGCTGAGCAAAGATGCCATTCCCGGTGACAGCGCCATCAGAAGCATTGCAATGCGGGGACCGATGTAGAGATAAGATTTAAAAAGAAAACTATCGCCGATAACCAGCCCGACTATTCCACTTAACCCAAGAAAAATAAATTGGTTTTGCGAAAGGTGATAATCGAGACCGAATAAAATAATTGTTGAGGCAAGCAAAAGCGTTGCAAAAATTAAGCGATTAATATTAAGCTGCAACGACCCTATCCTGTTTGCCGCTTCGGAAAACAAAAGAGAGGTAGCAGACCAAAGGAGCGCTGTTAATAAAGCGGCAAATTCACCAACCATAATTTTCTTTTCTTTTTTTAAAAGCAGAAGAGCGGTTTTCGCTTTCTCCTTTTATCAAATTATACCATTTCGGATTACAAATTAAAATACATTTTATACTCAAAAGGATGCGGCATTGTTCCGATCGATTTAATTTCTTCTTCTTTTATTTTTACCCACTGATTCAATAATTCTTCGGTAAAAATTCCGCCGCGTTTAAGAAATTCATTATCGCCAGCCAAGGCATCAAGCGATTCTGTTAAATTCCTCGGCAAGAGCCGGATATTCCCGAGTGTTGTTTCATCTAAAATATTTTTATCAAAAGGTCCGTACCCTTCCTTAACGGGATCAATTTTATTTACCACACCATCTATTCCGGCTAGCAGCATCGCTATTAAACACAGGTAAGGATTAGCGGTTGCATCAGGCGGACGATATTCAAACCGTGTTTCTTCCGGATTCGTAACGTATCCGGGAATTCTTATTGCCGATGCACGATTGCCCGTTCCATACGTTAAGGCTATGGGAGCTTCAAAACCGGGCACTAATCTCTTATAAGAATTCGTACTTGGGTTTGTAAATGCTGAAAGAGCCGGCCCATGTTTTAACATGCCACCGATAAAATATCTTCCAAGCTCATTTACGTTTCCATATTCGCCTTTTTTGTAAAATGCATTCTTCCCATTCTTCGTCAAATAAAGGTGAAGATGCATCCCGTTCCCGGCTTGATGATACATCGGTTTAGGCATGAACGTAACGAAGAGATTTTTCTGTCTTGCAAAATTGAAAAGCGTGTATTTGGTCGTAACAATATTATCGGCTGTAGTAAGCAGGTCATGGAAATACGTTTCAATTTCCTGTTGACCTCTTTCTCCAACTTCATGATGATGGTACTTAACGTTGATTCCGAAATTTTTCAGAAGCTTGCAAGCGCTGTCACGAAAATCGTCATAAACATCAAAAGGATTTGCGGCATGGTAGGCTTTTTTATAAAACTCTTCTTCGTGTTCAACCTTGTAAAACGAAGTTGATGTTCTCGTATCATATTCAACATTTGAAAAAATATAGAATTCAAATTCGGGACCCCACCAGGACGTATCGGCACCGGTAACTTCTTTTAATAACTGTTCGGTTTTTTTTGCCAGGTATCTTCCGTCTTGAGAAAAAGGAGTTTGTTTTCCATCGGCTAAAACAATGTGAGAATAAAAACTGAGCGTTGGAGTATCTCTAAACGGATCTACCACAGCAGTCTCTAAATCCGGGATCAAAATCATATCACTGTTTTCAACTTTTCTAAAGCCATAACTTGAGCCGTCAAAACCGACTCCTTCTTTTAGGAGTTTCTCAAGAATGTTTGGAAAGATGGGAAGTGAGATATGATGGAGTCTCCCCGATAGGTCTATGCACTTAAGATCAATAACTTCAATTTTAAATTTTTTAATAAGCTGGTTGCATTTTTGAATGGCATGTTGTGGCATAGGTCGATTGTTTTTTTTGTGAATTGAGAGAGATAGTGTTTCTATCTCTCTCAAATAATAAATTATGCTTTGTAATTAAGCGCTGAAAGTCCTAAGAAATTAGCCGAGAGACCAAGTTCTTCTTCAATGCGTAACAGTTGATTGTATTTTGCAATACGGTCGGTACGGCTTGCAGAGCCGCTTTTAATTTGCCCCGCGTTCGTTGCAACTGCAATATCTGCAATTGTTGTATCTTCAGTTTCTCCTGAACGGTGACTAATAACGGCAGTGTATCCGTTTTTCTTTGCAAGTTCAATTGCATCAAGCGTCTCGGTGAGTGTTCCGATTTGATTTACTTTGATGAGGATTGAATTGGCAATTCCTCGTTGAATGCCGCGGGCTAAAATTTCCGGATTGGTAACAAAAACGTCATCACCGACTAACTGGATTTTCCCACCAAGTTTTTTTGTTAATAATTCCCAGCCGTCCCAATCGTGCTCGGAGAGACCGTCTTCGATAGAGAGAATCGGATATTGTTTTACCCAGCTTGCCCAATAATCAACCATTTGATCTGACGACATTTCCGATTTATCGGATTTGAAGAACTGGTAAACTTTTTTATCCTTTAACCACATTTCACTTGTTGCAGGATCAAGTGCAATACCGATATCTTCTCCCGGTTTATATCCTGCTTTTTGAATAGCTTCGAGAATAACTTCAATAGCTTCTTCATTTGATTTTAAGTTTGGAGCAAAACCGCCTTCATCACCAACGGCAGTGCTGTATCCCCTTTTTTTCAAAACAGATTTTAACGTATGAAATGTTTCAGAGCCCATTCTTAATGCGTCGGCAAAATTTTCCGCACCTACAGGCATAATCATAAATTCCTGGAAATCGACATTATTATCGGCATGGCTGCCACCATTAATAATATTCATCATCGGAACAGGAAGTACTTTTGCATTTACCCCGCCGAGATACCGGTACAAGGGTAAACCGCAAGCTTGTGCAGCAGCTTTTGCAACGGCTAAAGAAACTCCAAGAATTGCATTTGCGCCTAATTTTGATTTGTTTTCGGTTCCATCAAGGTCAATAAGAAATTGATCAATCCCGGTTTGGTCGAGTGCGTCAAAATCAATTAACTCATCGGCAATTATTCCGTTTACATTTTCAACGGCTTTTAAAACACCTTTTCCAAGATAGCGAGTTTCATCACCGTCACGCAATTCGCATGCTTCAAAATCCCCGGTTGAAGCACCGCTTGGCACAGCCGCGCGTCCAACAAAACCACTTTCTAATTCTACTTCAGCTTCTAAAGTTGGATTCCCACGTGAATCAAGAATTTCGCGGGCGGTTATATCAATAATTGTTGTCATACTATTTCTCCTTTAGTTTCTAAATCAATTATGCATAAAAAATGAAAATTTAATTTCACCACAAAATTAAGTAATTTAAGGTTGAATTTTTAATTTTGTTAGAGAATATTTTCTTTCTCGTGAGATTTGAATTATTTGATGATTTCCGCCCCCATAGCTCAGTGGATTAGAGCAATGGCCTCCGAAGCCGTGTGCGTAGGTTCGAGTCCTACTGGGGGTACTCATTTTAGTTAAAAGTAGAAAGGGGAAAGTCAAGAGTTTCTAACAAGGGAGAAATGACTTTTCTAATTGAAAAATATCTGAAGTTCAATTTTTTGTTAAACGCCCTCGTAGCTCAGTGGATAGAGCAGAAGTTTCCTAAACTTTTGGTCGGAGGTTCGATTCCTCTCGAGGGTACAGCTCTTAAAAAACCGGGGTTTAGTTCCGGCTACGATAGGTAAATGAGTTGGAGTTTTCGTTGAACAATTCACTAATAACTTTGAATCGTTCGACCTGTTTCGGCTTCTCTTCAAATGGTTTTGGAGACGGATTCTGAGCAGTATTATGATCGGGAACTGAAAAAGTGTAAACTTTGCTGCTTGAATAATATTGTTTCTGCGCCCGCGCTTGCAGTCTTTCTTCTTCTTTTTTCCTCCTCTTAGCCACTACTTTTTTAGTTAAAACCGAAACGAGCGTTATTGCTAAAAAGAATCCAACGATGCCGATAGTTATATAGTTTACAATTGATTGAAGGTCTAGATGCATGTATTTAAAATTTTTATTTAATTTGGTAGAAATAATTTAAACAAATATAAAATGATTTCATCTAAAAAAATTAGACTTTTTCAGCGCTCTGTTCCATATCACACCGATTAAGTTTCTCCCCTCAAGGAAGTTTAAATCGACAACAAACTCTTTTGGAAAATAATTCCATACTTATAAAAATTTTTACGTAAGACTCGAATATCACGAGTAGTACACAAATAAATATGGATAGGAACTTATAAAGTGAATTTCAGAAGGGTAAAAATAAAAGAGACTTCTTAAATATTTTATTTTATTGATGTTGAAAAATGCGAATCATTTAACAACTTGAATAATTTTCTTCCAATCTTATAATTTTCATTAATACCTGCGAACAATTCACATTGTGGCCCATAAGCAAAAACTCCAACCATTGCTGCGGAATGACCTTTTGTAGTAAATCCTATTTTTAATTTTTCTCCGCTAAGCTCGCCACCGATAATCGCTGCCCCACCGGTTTCATGATCGGCAGTGACCAACACTAAAGTTTCTTTATTCGATTCAGCAAAATTAAGGACTGTTTGCACGGCGCTTTCAAAATCATTCACCTCATTTATTAATATGTCTTGATTATTCTCATGTCCACCATTATCAATTTGTGAACCTTCTACCATAAGTACAAAGCCATTTTCATTTTGAGAAAGGCTCCGAATCGCTTTTTGGGTAAGATCAGAAAGAGAATAATTCCTTTCCCCGGCATGTTTCAACGCTTTAGGTTCGAGAAGAGCATAATATTTTTGAGACTCAGAATTTTTCAAGTCATCAAAGTTATTATAGATGGTATATCCGTTCTTGCGTAGTCTCGCCAACAAATCAACATTGTCTTTTCTTTTCCCTCCGGAAGTCTCGGGAATAAAATACTGTTCCCCTCCACCGATAACGACATCGGTTCCAAGTGAAGTATATTGTTCGGCAAGAAGTTCATCATTATGCCTGTCAAGAACATGCCCCAAAAATGCGGCAGGTGTTGCATTAGTAACTTCGGAAGTAACAACAACACCTGTGGAGAGTTTTTTTTGTTTTGCTAGTGTAAAAACTGATGGGATAGAGTCACCATTTTTATTAACCCCAATTGTTCCATTCTTTGTTCTTTCTCCACATGCAAGTGCTGTACCGCCGGCAGCAGAATCTGTAATCAACTTGTCTGCCGAACATGTTATTGAAAATCCAGTAACAGGAAATCTCTTAAACGCTGAGTTCGGATTTGTTAAAATTGATGCGCTTACTTGCGCAACTCCCATCCCATCTCCAATCATAATAATGATGTTTTTAGGAAGTTTGGGATTTCCCGCAAAAGTAATGGAACATAGAAAAATTGATACTAAGAAAATTATTTTTTTCATCAACAGCCTATAAAAAAACTCTTCCCGAAAGAAGAGTTGAAAAACAAATTAAAAAAAATACCGGTCTTATACCGTAACCTCAGAGGCAACTTTTATAACCCATCCAAAATTATCCGGGGCACTGCCCTTTTGAATTTCAGTAATTTCGTTGAAAAGTTTTACAGCAAGACTACTTGCTTCTCCATTATTAATGATCATCTTTTTATCTTTAAATGTAACTTCAGCAACCGGAGAAATAATGGCGGCAGTACCTGTTCCAAAAACGCCTTTTATTTTCCCCTTATCATACGCTTCAATAAATTCATCTACGCTGATAAGGCGTTCGTTAACGGTGTATTTTTTTTCTTTTAACAACTGAATAATTGATGCCCGCGTAATTCCCGGAAGAATACTTCCTGTAAGTTTAGGAGTGGCAATTTCATTTTCAAATTCAACAAAAATATTCATCGTTCCGACTTCTTCAAGATATTTTTGTTCAACCCCATCAAGCCATAATACTTGCGTATAACCTAATCGTTGTGCAATTTCGGTGGCTAAAAGACTTGCACCGTAATTCCCGGAAGTTTTTGCATCTCCAACTCCCTTTCTTACCGCACGGACGTAATCATCCTGCATCAAAATTTTTACCGGTTTAAATCCCTCAGGATAATAAGCTCCTACAGGAGATAACATTATAATAAACTTATAATTTCTCGAAGGATGAACCCCTAACACTTCGTCGGTTCCAAACATGATCGGTCGAATATAAAGTGATTCTCCGCTACCAGTGGGAATCCACCCTTGCTCGATCGAAATTAATTCTTTTAGGGCTTCAAGTATAAACGCTTCATCAATTTGAGGCATACAAAGTCGCCTGGCAGAATTGTTCATTCTTTTTATATGATTTTCCGGCCGAAAGATCACCGCTTCACCATTAACAGTGCGAAAGGCTTTAAGTCCTTCGAAAATTGACTGCCCGTAATGGATAAACATTGCTGCCGGATGAACTGATAATCTTTCCACAGGTTTAATAGCAAAATTGTGCCATCCATTTTCGGGGTTATAATCCATTTCAAAAATATGATCGGTAAAAATAGCTCCAAAGCCTAGTTTTGAAGGCAATTCGATCTTTGAAGTTCTTGGTTTAATATTATACGTTATCTGTTCCATTGTAATTTCTTCCAAAAAATGATAAAAAGGCATTTGATATTTAAGCAATTTTCCAGAAAGTTTAAAATAAAAATGCCCGGTGGAGGGCTACCGGGCGTGGGAAGATTCACTATGGGGGGTAAGCATAATGAATCGTGGTGCAAACCTAAAATACTTTTTTTTAAAAAGCAAGTCTTTTTTATAAATATTTTAATTTTTTAAAAATTATCTGGGAGTTCTCTTTGAAAACCTATGCAGACGGAATATTCTTTTAAGTCTGCAGGTCACTCATTGTTAGATTATTTTGCTCTAAATAAATTTCACACTGGTAATTCACTACTTTAATATTATTTTTATGAATTGAATTTTTAAAAACCTCTAAATTGAATTTAAACAAAACCTGACCTTTAAATAGTAAATCATCACTTTATTATTGACCGCTGGGCAATATCTTTTAACATGGCATTAGGCAAAAAATGAATTCTAAATCTGTACTGTTTTTCTTGTTTTCGTTTTCACTTTTAACAAATATTTTCGCACAGGATTTATCACTTAGCGGAAGAGTAACCGATTCTAAAAACGGCACCGCTCTTTCGGGAGCCACCGTAATCATTTCTCATAATTATTCCACCGCTACAAATAGTGAAGGATATTATTTTTTAAGAGATATCCCAAAAGGGAATTATCTGATAAAAGTCTCACGGCTTGGCTATAAATCTCTGTCGGAGGAAGTTACTGTCGCTTCCGGGTCAAAAACAAAAAATTTCATGCTTGAACCTTCATTAATAGAATTAGATGAAGTGATCGTAAGTTCTAATAGAACCGAAAAATATTTACGCAATTCCCCCTATTCTGAATTATTAATCGGGAAAGAACAAATTGAAAGCAAACCTTTCCAATCGCTTTCTGATGTGATGAAAAACCAGCCTGGAATATCTCTTTTACGAGATGGCATTTGGGGAACCGAAGTAAGTATTCGCGGATTAAACAGAGAAAATATTGTTACCCTTATAGATGGAAATAGAATTGCAACTTCAACGGATGTTGCCGCCCGTCTTTCGATGATCGATTTAAGTGACGTTGAAAAAATTGAAGTTATTAAAGGAGCCTCCTCTTCGATTTTTGGTTCCGGTGCAACAGGAGGAATTATAAACATCATTACTAAAGGACCACAGTTATATGAAAAGTTCACGATGAGTGGGAATGTTTCATCCGGTTTTAGTTCTGTAAATAATTTATCGTCATGGTCGGGTTCACTTAATAGCGGAAGCTCTGTCTGGTCATCTAAACTTGCAGGCTCATTTAGAAAAGCAGGAAATACACAAACACCATCAGGAGAATTGAAGAATAGCCAATTTACGGATTATAGTTTTTCCGGAGCTTTAAATATAATTCCTCTGGAAAATAATTCTCTGAAGATCGATTATCAATTATTTAAAGCAGAAAATGTTGGAATTCCGGGAGCTTCTGCTTTCCCCGACAACGCCGACGTCCGTTACCCCAACGAAAAGCGGGAGATGATCTCAACGAGGTATGAAATTCGAAATATTTCAAAAACTTTTTATAAACTTTCAGCTAAATATGCTTATCAAGTTATCGATAGAAATGTTGAGAACTTACCCAATACAATACAAAATATAGCAGCTATTGGAACAACCCCGGCTAAAAGAGTTAGCGTATTAAAAATAACTCCCGATGCAGTCCATAAAAACAATAACGTTCAATTGCAAGGAAATCTTTTACTGGATGAGAACAATAATCTTGTTTTAGGTTTAGATTATTGGGACAGAAGCTACAACGGGGATCGTGAAAAATTTCAAAAAATAGAAGTGCTCGATGTTCAAGGAAATGTAAAAAGTACAACAAACAAAATTATCGGGGAGAAACCTTTGCCGGATTCAAAATATAAAAGTCTCGGTTTGTTCGCGCAGGATGATGTAGAGTTAATAAAAGATAAATTATCTTTATCACTCGGCGCACGCGTTGATAAAGTTAACATTTCCGGTGAGACAACTTTCAATCCCATTTATGAAATAGTAAATGGAGTACTCAACAATACTCCTATAGGACAAAAAGTTATTTGGGATAAGACAAACAAAAACGAAGTTTCCTATAGTGAAAATGTCGGTTTAAAATATTCATTAAATACTAATCTTGACCTTACTATGAGCCTCGGTTACGCATTTCGCTCCCCTTCTCTTGAAGAGAGGTTTCAATATATAGATCAAGGAAGTTATGTACGTGTCGGCGATCCGAACCTTAAACCGGAAAAAAGTAAGTCCGCCGATTTTGGAGTCCGCTATTATTTGTCTGATTTTAAATTTGTAACGAGTGTTTTCTTCAACAGTTTTAATGATCTGGTAGCCGAAATACCCGGGACATTTGAAGGAAGAAACGCCTACATAAAAACAAATATCGGTTCTGCCCGATTATATGGTTTTGATTTCCATACCGATTATAATTTTTACAATAATTTTGTTTTCCACTTTACGGCTTCTTATGTAAAAGGAGACGACCTCACAGCAAACGGCAATCTTCCTGCAATTTCACCATTGAACGGCAATTTTGGAATTAAATTCAATTTGTTTGAATATCTTGAAACTGATCTATCTGCGACCGTTTTTGACGCACAGAAGAACGTTGCCGTTGGAGAAAAAACAACTCCCGGTTACGCATATTTAAATTTATTTTGCAGTATAGCTTCTCTTAAATTTGGAGGAGTCGATCTGCAAATTTCCGGTGGAATTGAAAACATTTTTAACAAAGAATACCGGGATCATTTGTCAACCAGCCGTGGATTTAACAGAAGCGAACCGGGAAGAAATTTATTTCTAAAACTTAATCTGCATTGGTAATCTTGAATACTTTTTCATCAGCACTTAGTAAAATAGTATGACCTGGTTTTTCATTGCTTTAATCTCGTCATTTTTTTCTGCGTTTGCAGCAATTGCTCAAAAGAAAGTATTGTTTAACCGCAGCCCGCTTGAATTTTCGTTTCTGCTGGCAATTGTTAATCTGGTTTTTTCGATTCCCTTTTTTTTAGCAATTGATTATGCAACGATAAACACTTCGAATCTTTCAATTCTTTTCGTTAAATCAATAATCGGTGTGGCTGCTTTTTTATGCGTAATGACCGCATTGAAAAATTTGCAAATAAGCAACGCTCTTCCCTTGCTTGCATTAACTCCCGGATTTGTAGCAATCTTTGCTTTTTTTCTTCTGGGGGAATCACTAAAAACTTCGGAAGTTCTAGGATTAATTTCTCTTGTAGCGGGCACCTATATTTTGGAAAGTAAAAATTTAAAGGAAATTCTTTTCCCTTTAAATGTTTTCATAAAATCGAAATATCACCGCTACGTTCTTGCCGCTTTGTTACTCTTTACGGCTTCATCAATAATGGATAAACTGCTGCTGGCAAAAATGCATCTTTCCCCCATTTCGTTGACTGCTTTTCAACATCTCTTTTTTGCAATCCTTTTTTCGCTGATCTTTTTTTCATTCCAAAAGAAGAGAGAGGAAGTTTTAATAAATTTTAAGAAACAAGACCTCGGTTGGATAGTTCTGATTTCATTATTCACGATCGGTTACCGCTATACGCAGGTTGTTTCCATAAGTCTGGCTTCGGTGGCTTTAACATTGGCTGTTAAGCGAACTTCCGTTTTGTGGGCGACAATTATTGGCGGGAAAATATTCAAAGATGCAAATCTTTTAAAGAAGACGATAGCTGTTTTGTTTATTCTGCTTGGCGCAATTTTAATTCTTCGGGACTAAAAACTTCCGTCGGCACAAGCTCCCGAAGATAAAGAACTTCTCTTTTTTCAAAGGTGAATAATTTTGTAATTTATGAATGCCCTAAACATCTTTTTAAAATAAATGTTTGATACAAATTATTTCCGCAACGTCAAGATCGCTCTCAAAAGGATTTTATATGATTAAGAACTCAAAAAAATATCTGGTCTCCCTCTTTATTTTAACTACCTTTATATCATGTGCCACAAACCCGGAAGCTCAGAAGACGGATACGGCTTCATCTTCGGTCCAATTCTGGCTTACCAATCCCGACAAATCTGTTCTCTTCCAACAACAAAGTGTTACTCAGGCTACCGTTATCGGTGGAAGCGTACAAACCTTAGAAGTATTCGAATCACAAACTTTCCAGTCCATCGATGGATTTGGATGTGCGCTTACAGGCGGCAGCGCTATTCTTCTTAATCAAATGGATGCTTCCGCAAAAGAAACTTTGTTGAAAGAATTATTCGCGACAGATGGAAATAATATTGGGATCAGTTATTTGCGTATCAGTATCGGCGCGTCCGATCTAAGTGATCGTGTCTTTACCTATGATGATCTCCCCTACGGACAAACCGATACGGCAATGACACAATTTAGTCTGGATCCGGAACAGAAAGATTTAATTCCTATTCTGAAACAAATTCTTGCAATTAATCCGGATATAAAAATTCTCGGTTCTCCATGGACAGCACCCGTTTGGATGAAGACCCAAAACTCTTCAATTGGCGGAAGTTTAAAACCTCAGTTTTATAGCGCCTATGCAAAATATTTTGTGAAATATATTCAGGAAATGAAAGCTAACGGAATTCGTATCGATGCCATTACTATTCAAAATGAGCCCCTCTACGGAGGAAATAATCCCAGCATGCTCATGTCGGCAGCAGAGCAAACTAACTTCATCAAAAATTATTTGGGTCCGATCTTTAAAACAAATACTATCGATACAAAGATCATTATTTACGATCACAATGCAGACCGGACTGATTATCCGATAACCGTTATGAATGATCCCGATGCGAAAAAATATATTAACGGTTCGGCGTTCCATTTGTACGGTGGAACGATTGACGACCTCTCGAAAGTGCAAGCGGCACATCCTGATAAAGCAATCTACTTCACGGAAATGTGGGTCGGCGCACCCGGTGATTTTCTTAAAGATATTAATTGGCACGTGAAGAATTTAATCATTGGTGGAATGCGTAATTGGTGCCGCAATGTAATTGAGTGGAACCTTGCATCCGACCCAAACCAAAATCCTCACACCTCCGGCGGATGTACTCAATGCATTGGCGCAATTACACTTGATGGCAATAACGTTACGCGAAACCCAGCTTATTACATTATCGCTCACGCTGCAAAATTTGTTCGTCCGGGTGCGGTTCGTATTGCTTCCACGGTTTCAACAACACTACCAAACGTTGCATTCAAAACCACTGATGGGAAAAAAGTAATGATCGTCCTAAACGACAGCGAGGGAACTCAAGTTTTTAAGTTAGTAGCAGGCAGTGAGACTTTAACCTACTCATTAAAAGCGGGTGCAGTTGGAACATTTGTTTGGTAACACAAATGCATACTCCTTAAATTATTATTTTGAAAAACTTTTAACCGCTTCTTCTACTGAGCTATAATTAGCAAAAACTGAAGTAAGTTTAGTGATTATGAGTAAGCTCTCGATTTTTTCAGTCGCGTTAGCAAGTTTGAGATCGCCTCCGGCATTTTTAACTGTAGTATATCCAGCGATCAACATTCCCAAACCGGAACTGTTTACAAATCCCGTTTCCTTCAAATCAATTATTATATTTTTCTTCCCTTCCGAGATAAGCTTAAGCAAGATCTCACCGAATTCTGCGTCTTTAGCAGTGATTGTTATCTCTCCTTTTAGTTCGAGAACAACAGCCGTGTATTTTTCAATTAAATTAATTTTCATTGTAACTCCATTTTATATGATTGTTAGGTATTGTTTGATTAATTGTTGTTCTCATTAGAAATTTTGTTATTTAATCTTTATCACAACAAACGTCACATCGTCATCAGGCTCTTTATCATTTGTCCAGTGTTTACCTTCTTCTTTCAGATAAGAAATAATTTCTTCAGATTCTTTTTCTGCTACTGATATAAATTTTTCTTTTAACCGGGTATAACCAAATTGTTCATCCTTGTCGTTCTTTAACTCAGGCATACCGTCACTTAGAAGCAACAATGTATCTCCGGCTGCTATTTCTGTTTCTTTTATTTCATACGGAAAGTTTTTCATCGCACCGAGGGGCATTCCGTTTATCATTATCTCTTCAACTGTTTTAGATTGTTTTCTGTATATGAATAGCGGCGGCATACCGGCATTGGTAAATTCAAGTCTATTCGATTTAATTTTAAGCATCATAAACGCCATCATTAATCTTCCAAGTTCTATTTCTTTCAAGGCATCACTGCTTTGATCAAAAAATGTTTTCATATCCAGTCTTGAACCTCCGGAAGAAAATAATGCTTTTACCATTGAGACAATTGTCCCAGCTTTCATACCGTGACCGGTTGCATCGCCAATTGCCACTGTGAGTGTTCCATCTAATCCCACAATAAAATCATAGTAATCACCACCGACTTCTGTTGCGGTTTTCATATAGACAGCAATATCAAGATGTGGTAATTGAGGAAGTTCTTTTGGAAGCATTGATAATTGTAATTGTCTGGCTTCTTCAAGCTCACTGGATTTTCGATCATTCTCAGCTTGAATTATTCTTGACTGCGCTTCTGCTGCTTTAGCCTGTAGTTCTGCAGCTTCAGCTCTTAATTTACTTTCCTTAATAGCAGCGTTTTTCTTCTGTCGTTTTAATTCAAATTCTCTGATTGAATATAAAAATCCGCCAAAAAGAAAAACATAAAATGTATATGCCCACCATGTTTTCCAAAAAGGCGGCAATATTGTAAAAGCATATGTAACCCGATTGGTTTTTGAACCTTCGTTATCTATTGCTATAACCTTAAATGTATAATCACCCGGAGGAACATTTTGATACTCGGAAAATTGCAAGTTGCTGGATTTTGACCAATCCAAATCATATCCTTCCAATTTGTGCTGGTAGATTGCCGATTTAGGATCTTTGTAATTTAGGGTTGAGTAATTAAAAACAAATGAATTTTCTGAATATGAAAATGAAGATGGTTTATTATAATAATATTGAGATGAATTAACTTTTATAAAAGATAGTTTAATACTTCCTTGTGATTTACTTTCTCTATCTACATATATGCCAAGGTTATTATACCAAGTTAAAATGCTACCGTTACGATCTTGAGTAATTGCAGATTGTCCGGTTAAAGAAAAATTATCATTATAATATCTATTAAACCTTTCACCATTTATAATCAATCCTCCTAAATTATGTATGAAATATACATTTCCCTTCAGATCGGTGACTGGATTATAAATATTCGCTGTTGGCAGTCCATTTTTTGTTGTATAGAAGTCCAGCTTTGTCCCGTCAAAAATTGCGAGACCCTTAAGGCGGAGACGGATGTATAAATAATTACCCGCCTGAATATTTGTAGTTGTACCGGCAATGTTTGCTTCTTTAAGAATTCGGAAATCAGCCTTACTATTTACACTATCGGAAAGATCGATGAATTTATTTCCATCGAAACTGTAAAAATGTCCCGGACTTAAGAAATACATTTTGTTTTTGACTGTTCCAACATAACTCAAAATTTCCTCAGGAACGTTCCAGCTCGAAGGTGGTTCTGACCATTTTTGATGATCATAAATCAGCAAATTGGATTCAGCTGATTCCAAATCGTTTATTGAATCGGAATAACCGCTTACCAATAATAAATTTCCGTTTGGCAATTCATAAAGATTATGTTCCTGATATTTTATTTTTTTCAAATTATCAGGCAGCGGGTTTGGAATCTCAACAATTTTATCATCAACTAATTTTCCTAAGAAAAAATCTGCTTGAGGTATATTACCGTATGCGGGGCGAACATAATTCTGCCATGTAAAAATATCACCCGATTTTGTTTCAAGAACATAAGAGGAGTTATAAATTTTACCATCATTCTTTTGAATAGGATTTATTTTTATAACCCATTGGTCTTTTCTTGTTGAAATTGCTTTTGCTAAATCCAATCCTTTATCGGTAGTCAGCCAAATTCTACCTTTCGAATCCTCAAATACTCTAAGTACAGTGTTGCTGCTTAATCCTTCATTTGTGGTTATTTTATGAAGTTTATTACCATCCCATACATTTATTCCATCATTACCAAAAAGAACATCCGGAGGATTTTCTATCCAAGAAAAATATATCCAGACAATTCCATTTTTATCGGAAAACATGTAGGGATATTGAATTTTGATTCCGCTTAAGCCATCACTCTCTTTTAGAAAAATAGATTTATTTGGAAAGTAAAAACTAAATCCAAGAGGGTTAAGAATAACTTCTGCATTATTTATTACAGATAATGGAAAACCTTTAAAACCATCATACTTTTTCCACTTACCGTCAAAATAAAAATATTGATCATTGTGCTCTGCAGAAATTGTTTCTTCAAGCACGCCCACTGCAAGTAGATCAGGGGAGATATTGTTCCCGGGAATGAGTTTCGCAAACGAAAATTTATAATCCGGAATTATATCTTTTGTTGATAAATCCGTTATAGGACCTGTGTCTTTATATAAATCAATTTTTTTCCATTTTTTATTAACTAATTTAAAAAGAAGGCTAGAATTCTTGGAATAAACAGTTCCATTAAGATCAGCTATAGTTGCATAGACGCTATTATCTTTTTCTAAATATAAAACAGAGGTCACTCTGTTATTTCCAACGAGATATTTTTCGATTCCCGGGTATGTATGAAAATCTTTCCCATCATACATTAAAACACCGGATGTACCGCTATCTAATTTAGAATAAATACCGCTGCCTATAAATGGGATCCACATATTGCCTTTATCATCAGTAACCGGTGAAACTTTCTCGTACGAATATTTAGTTCCATAATACTTAACACCTTTTGATTCGTCAATTCTTTCGAATTTGTCATTCTTATATAGGGCGATGTAAGCCTCAGTTTGAGTCGAAGTATTTTTACCATCAGAAAGAAAAATCAAATCCTCATAAGGTGTTTCAAACATATCAGTACAGTTATGTAACGGAAATGCTGAAGAATCAAAGAGAGTAAATTTCCCATTCTCAAAAAGTGTTAAGCTGCCATTATTTTTGGAATCAATGTATAAGGTTGTTGTGCCAACCCATACTCTTCCTTTGCTATCCTTTTTTATAAAAGAAACAGATCTGCCCGGTAATCCCGATGTTTGGTAACCATCATGTTTTGTGAACGATTGAAATTTATTGTCTTTTAGAATTAGGAATTTATCAGGTGAAGCAAAGTAAATTGTATTAGTAGTGGAGTCGTAATAGTTAAACTGCATATCCGGCAATCCGAATTCTTTACCGGGTTCCTGAAATTCGTAACCATTAAAGCGTACCGTTCCTTCTAAACCTGATATCCAAACGTACCCATCCGCTGTTTGTGAAACACTGGCAATGTTGGTTATTGGTAAACCGTCTTTTATTGTATATTTAACTAAATCAGCATTAGTTTCAGATTTATATCTCTGCTGAGCTAAGCTGATGCTTAAAATGCAAATTGAAAATAATAGTGTCTGGATCAGAACATTTAATTTTTTCATATTTCAGTTTTATTATGAATACATTTTTATTTAACCTTTATCACAACAAACGTAACATCATCATCAGGCTCTTTATTGTTAGTCCATCGTTTGCCTTCCTCTTTTAAATATGATACTATCTCTTCCGGTTCTTTTTTAGCAACTTCTTCAAAGCTGTTCCTAGCTCTTTTATATCCGAACATTTCATCGCTATCATTTTTTAACTCAGCAAAACCATCACTCATCAAAAGTAAAGTGTCCCCTCTTTCGATCTTCAACTCTTTGACATCGTAAACTGTTCCCTTCATAGCACCCAATGGCATGTTGTTGATAACAATCTCTTCTACAGTCTGCCAATTTTTCCGATATATAAACATCGGAGGCATTCCCGCATTTGTTGTAACAAAATTGTTAGCCTTTATTTGTACACAGGTAAGCGCCATCATCAATCTACCAAGTTGCATATCTTTTATTGCTGCACTTGCATTTTCAAAGAACGGTTTTAGTTCTTTGTTACTTCTATCCGACATAAATAATGATTTCATGATAGAGACCATCATCCCCGACATCATGCCATGTCCAGTTGCGTCACCAAGAATAACTGTTAACGTCCCATCCGCGTGCACGTGAAAATCATAATAGTCGCCACCAACTTCAGTTGCTGTTTTCATGTAAACAGCAATATCAAGGTGTGGAACCTGCGGAAGATTTTTAGGAAGCATTGAGAATTGTAGTTGCCTCGCTTCTTCTAGTTCCTTTGTCTTACGCTCATTCTCAAGTTCTAGGAATTTTTTCTTTTCTTTTTCTTTTCTTCGATCAAGTTCATATTTTCTAACTCCGCCGATCATACTTACAAAACCGATCAGATACATTCCGTACGCCCACCAGGTACGCCACCAAGGCGGATGTATCCGAAATGAATAAACATCTTCATTTGTTTTTACCCCATTAGAAGTTGTAGCCCTAACTTTGAATCGATACTGTCCCGGGGGAAGGCTTTGGTATTCAACAAAGGGAAGATTGGTTGGTCTTGACCACTGCTTATCGAATCCTTCTAAAAAATGTTCGTACGTCGTCTGTTTAGGTTCTCGATAATTTAATGCGGCATAGTTAAAAATGAATGAATTCTGAGAGTGGTTAAGATCTGTTGGGTATTCATAAAAATAATTTTGTTTATCAATATTTACTGATGAAATTTTTAACGGATAATGAGAAGTCTCTCCTTTGTTAATGTACAAGCCAACTCCGTTATATAATTCAACCAAATTTCCATTCTTATCTAAAATTGCAGAATAAGGTCCACCGGAAACGATGCTTTCATCGTCAAAATATGTTTGAAATTTTTCTCCTCTTATAACCGATGCGCCGGTGGGAAATCCGAAAGAGACATTCCCTTTCTCATCCGTTACTGGATTTGATAAGTTTGTTGATGGAAGTCCATCTTTCTTCGTGTAAAATTTTAAATGAATTCCATCGAATATCACTAAACCTCTATTTCGAAGCCTGATATATAATCTATCTCCCGCTTGTATATTAGTTTTGGTCCCAGCTACACTAGCGCTTTTTAAAATCCTAAAATCAGCGTTCTTATCTACACTATCACTTAGGTTTATAAACTTATTTCCATTAAAAACATAGAACTTACCTGAACTTAAAAAATACATTTGCTCTTTCAATTTGCCAACGTAATGAATTTGTTCTTCTGGCGCATTCCAACTTTGGGGAGGTGCTTGCCATGTTTTCCCATCCCAGATCATAATTTTTGTTTTATTCGATGAAATATCTCTTAAGTTATCAGAAAAAATTCCGGAAAACCAAAGTTTACCATCTATAGCTTCGCGAAGATCAAAGAGCTTATAAGCTTTTGCATTGTCATCAGCACTAAAAGGCGATTCAATTTCCTTAAATTTTTCCCCATCAAATTTTCCTAAATAATAACTGGCTCCTTCAAGACCTTTTGATTGTGTTCTAACATAATTTTGCCAAGCATAAATGTCTCCAGAAGAAGTTTCCATAACCTTCGACGTGTTATAACTGGTGTATTTATCCGACTGAATGCTTTTAAACTTAAAGAGTTGTTCTCCAACACTATTTTCAATTTCTCGGGCGGTGGTTATTCCTTTTGAAGTGGGAATCCATACACGCATTTTAGTGTCTTGATAAGGATTAAAAGTTATATTACTAAGCAATCCATCTTTTTCGGTAATAGCAGTTAGTTTTGTACCATCCCAAACATTTACTCCTGTTTTAAAAGTCTGTGCATAAGCAGGAATGTCGGTATAAGAAAAAGTAACCCAAACATTTCCATTTTTATCTGTGTATAAATCCGGTATACCTCCTTGAATCTGAAGTAATCCCTCTTTTTGAGCAAGCATTTTTGAATTGTTAGGATAATATATCCCAAATCCTTTTGAAGTGCCAATCAGAAATCCCCCTTTAATTTCACTACCGTTAAAGGAAGAAAATGCGTCATATTTCTTCCACTTTCCATCAGCATAAGAAAATAACTGGTTTGGATTTTTTGAACTAAGCGCAGTCACATTTTTAATGTTTGTAAAAAAAGTTAATAATTCCGGGAAATACTTATTCTTTTTTGTAAAGAATATTGAAGTGAGGTGAAAATCGCTAATTACTTTTTCAGTTTTCAGATCAGCAATACTTTTAATACTATGAAGTATGTCAGAGGGCTGCCATTTGCCATTATTGTATTCATAAATTAATTTTCCTCCATTTGTGTACAGTTCACCGTTCACATTTAAGGTGGTTAAAAAGAGTTTATCCAAGCGCTGGCTGTAAAAAACTTCAAGCGGCAATTGGTCTTTGTCAAGAGTCTGTACAAAATCTGTGAATTGAGAGAAGTTGTTCCCATCGTACATTAACACCCCGGAATTGAGTTTATCGTTATTAAGCGAGTTTAACCCTATACAGGCGATCCATGTATTTCCGTCTTTATCAATTGAGGCAACTTCGTTTTTGTTGAAGATCATCGCTCCCTGGAGATTGATTCCGATCGATTCATCAACTTTCTTAAATACTCCGGTTTTGTACAATGCTACATATGCCCCCTGCTTCGTTTGCGTGTTACGACCATCGGAGCTAAAAATCAGATCGCCATAAGGTGTTTCGATAAATCCGGTAGCGTTATCGAGCGGAAAGTTTGTTGAATCGTAAACGGTAAATTTTCCATCTTCATATTTTGTCAGCCCACCATTAAATTTTTTATCGATAAATGGAGTAATCGACCCAATCCAAATTCTTCCTTTGGAATCGGCATCAATAAAAGAAATTACCTGTCCCGATAAACCGTGTATTAAATAACCTTCCTCCGAAGAATAGGTTTTAAATTCTTTTCCGTTAAATGTTATAAACTTACTTGGTGATGCAAAATAAAGAATGTTTTTTGTAGAACCGTAATAGATGTTTTGCATTTGCGGTACGCCGTACTCTTTGCCAACTTCTTCAAATTCGTATCCATTAAAACGATATGTCCCTTCTACCCCCGAAAGCCAGAGGTAGCCATCGTTAGTTTGCACCATATTTGAGATATTTGTAGTCGGTAATCCTTCCTTATTGGAGTATTGCACAATATCGGAATTGGCTTCTGTCTTTATTCTTTGCTGAGCTATGATGGGAAATGATACCATGATTCCCAATGCTATTGTAAAACATTTCAAGAGATTGATTTTCATATAATTTACCTATTCAATAAATAAATTGAATTGAACCATTTTTAAGGTCTTCTATTTAACCTTTATCACAACAAACGTAACATCGTCTTCAGGGTCTCTGTCGTTTACCCAACGCGATCCTTCTTCTTTCAGATAAGTAATAATTTCTTCGGGTTCTTTTTCCGCTACAGATATATATTTATCTTTTAACCGGGTATAACCAAATTGTTCATCCTTGTCGTTCTTCAACTCAGGCATACCATCACTTAGAAGCAACAATGTATCTCCGGCTGCTATTTCTGTTTCCCTTATTTCATACGGAAAGTTTTTCATCGCTCCTAACGGCATTCCATTTATCATTATCTCTTCAACTGCTTTTGGCTGCTTTCGGTAGATGAATAGCGGCGGCATTCCCGCATTTGCAATTTCTATCTTGTTTGATTTTATTTTAATCATCATGAAAGCCATCATTAATCTGCCCAGTTCTATTTCTTTCAAAGCATCACTGCTTTGATCAAAGAATGTTTTTATATCAAGTCTTGAACCTCCGGAAGAAAATAATGCTTTTACCATTGAGACAATTGTTCCAGCTTTCATTCCGTGGCCGGTTGCATCGCCGATAGCAATTGTAAGTGTACCATCTAAACCAACATTAAAATCATAGTAATCGCCCCCAACTTCGGTAGCAGTTTTCATATAAACGGCTATATCAAGATTTGGTAACTGCGGAATTTCTTTGGGAAGCATTGATAATTGTAACTGCCTGGCTTCTTCCAACTCTTTTGATTTGCGTTCATTCTCTAAGTGAATAACCTCATTCTGTTTTTGAAGTGCCGCATTTGCTTTTTTACGACTACGGTTATTTTTAAAAAGTAGAAAAGCAATTAGAAGAAGAACTACTATTCCTATAATCAAACCATAAGTTCTGATTTTGTTTTGTAATTGTATTTTATCCTGTTCAATTTCCTGCTGGCGAAGTTGTTCGCGGAAACTGAATGTTTGCATGTCCTTTGCTTTTTGAGCGGTATACAGTGAATCTTTTGTATTGATAGAAAGCCTGAAGTATTTATATACACTGTCTTTAGTATCCGTTTTTTCGTATGACTTATACAGATATTCATATGCCCTTAACACCTGATCTTTAAAACTATTTTCATTTGACAGTTCAACTGCCATCTGTGCATAATATCTTGCGCTGTCCAGTTGGTTTGTCTCCAGGAAAATTTGTGCGAGGTCATTAAGACTCCATGAAATTGCATGATAATTATCAAATGCTTTTGCAATCCATATTGATTTTTTAATTAAGGGGATTGCCTTTTCATATTCTTTTTTGGCAATATAACTTTCGCCTAATGTGCTGAGTGAAGTGGAAAGGTTCAATGAATCGTTGTTCTCATAATCAGAGTCAACTGCCTTTTGTGCGTATATCAAACCCGAATCAGGCTTATTCATTTCGTTATATGTAGTGCCAATATCATTATATATTGTAGAGAGTATATGCTTGTCCCCAGAAAGCAGTGCCAGGGACATTGCCTTTTTACAATAGATAATGCACTGTCCATAATCTCCGGAAAAATATAAGGCTAAACCGATTTCATGATATGCATTCATTATTCCGTAATTATCGTGCCTCGATTCAAACCTCGATAATATCTTAAGTGACTGATTCAATGCCGTATTAAACTCACCCGTTTGTGCAAGGTTATTGGTAGTAAACAATTGAACATAATCTTCTCCAACCTGGTCATTATTTTCTTTGAAATAACTGATTAATGCCAAAATATTTTTCCAACCTGAAGGATCACCATTGAAATTCTCCATGTAAATACTCAAACATTTTCCTTTTTCAGAATCTGTCTTTGCTGCATCGTACCGGATTTTCAAACTGTCAGGTAAAGGCTGGGCAATAATGCCTGAACACAGAACAGAATAAAAAAATATCAGTATATATATTTTTTTCATTTCTCAGTTTCTATTATGAATACATTTTTATTTAACCTTAATTACTACAAACGTAACATCGTCTTCAGGGTCCTTATCATTCACCCAGCGCGAGCCTTCATCTTTTAAATACGATATAATTTCTTCCGGTTCTTTTTCTGCTGCTAATTCAAATGAATTCTTAGCACGCCTGTAACCGAACATTTCATTTTTATCACTTTGTAATTCCGGATAACCGTCACTCATTAAAAGCAATGTATCACCTTTTAATAATTGTAATTCTTTCAACTCATACGGAAAGCTGTCCATCGTTCCTAAAGGCATTCCCTTCATTAAATGTTCTTCTACTATTTGATTTTCTCTTCGGTAGAGATAAACCGGCGGCATACCCGCTGCAGACATTAACAACTTATTGTTTTTAATTTTCAGCATGGTCATACTCATTGCAAGTGATTGAAATTGCATTTTCTTTATGCATCTTGTCATCTCCCTAAAAGTAAAAAGTATGTCCGGATTTTCTGCATAACTGTTAAACAAGGACTTAGCGGAAGTAACCATAGTCCCTGCTCTCATTCCATGCCCCGTTGCGTCACCAAGTACAATTGTTAAAGTTCCATCAATAGAAACATTAAAATCATAATAATCGCCGCCTACTTCTGTAGCCGTCTTCATATAAACCGCAATATCAAGATGAGGAAATTTAGGAAGCTCTTTAGGCAGCATTGAAAGCTGAAGTTGACGTGCCTCTTCCAATTCTTCCGTTTTGCGTGTGTTCTCAGCCTGTATAATTTTTGATTGTGCCTCGGCAGCAGCAGCTCTAAGCTCAGCTTCTTTTATGGCAGAAGCGTTTCGCTCTTTTGTTGTTATTCGTCTGCGCTGAACTCTATCAATCCCAAAGACTAAACCTAAAAAGAGGACGCCGTAACCAATGTATGCAGAGGTGGTCCTCCAATATGGTGGTAATACTTCAATATGAATTGCTTTTTCTTCGTCACTCCAAACCCCGTCGCCATTGGCTGCTTTTAACCGGAAGGTATATTCGCCCGGGTCAAGATTAGTAAACGATGCAAAGTGAAGTTTGCTATAGACCCAATCCTTATTAAAACCATCCAGTTTATATGCAATTAAATTTCTTTCCGGCCTGGAATAATGAATTGGAGAAAATTGAAAGGATATATCGTTTTGCGAATAATCCAATGTTAATTCATTTGTATCATTTAAATCTTTTTTTAATGGAGAGTGTTTAATATCATTAAACACAGAAACATCAGATATTTTGAGATCTGTAATTACAATTTTAGGTTTTGTTTGATTAGTTCTTCCGGGAAGAAAGTAATTTACTCCATTATCTCCGCCAAAAAATAATTCTCCATTATTTGCCTTCCAGGTTGCCCGGGAAAATGAATACCCCTGTAACCCATCTTTAATATCAATATTTATAAAAGATTCTTTAGCACCCTCATCATTTCTAACAAGCGTTGTTAAACCCGCTGCACTGCTGATCCATAAATTACCGAAGTTATCTTCCTGAATAGCACTAATTAAGTTTGTAGGAAGACCATCTTTTTCAGTAAAAAATTTAATCTTTTCTGTTTTGGGATCTAATCTCCCAAGACCGTTTGGTGATGAAAACCAAACAAGACCTTTGCTGTCTTCCATTACATAATACACATCGTTGTTAGTTACAATATCAGAAACAGCATCAACATTTTTGTTGTATTGAGTAAATTTGCCGTTACTTAGATTGTATTTGTATAAGCCCTGACTTGTAGTGGCAATCCATAAAATATTTTCATAAGATTTACTTAATGCTATTGAATTAGCATCTTCCAATAACATATAAGCACTGTTTTTATTCTCTTCGTGAAGTCTATCCGTTAAATAATTAAACTGTTTATCATTTATTTTAATTACCTGTATTCCATACATCGTAGAATCTTTTGGTGCCTGGACATTAAAACTTCCATAAGAGTTACCTACATCTGTTTGGAATTTAAGTTTATATTTACCCTTTTTTAATTTTAAAGTGCGTGCCATAATTCTAATTTTCATTCCGCCTTCAAAATGAAAGGAATCTGAAAATTTATTCATGCTCCAGACTATTTTTTTATTAGAATCTTCAAGCCACCCGTAATCAAACATTTGTTCCAAAAATGATTGTCCTTCCCCAATGCCAATAATTATTATTTTAGTGCTGTCGGAAACTTCAAACTCCTTTTCTAATAATTTTTGCTCACCTACTTTTAGTATTGAAGCTATTGGCTGGGAAGAATTTACTAAATTTATAATATCAGTTTGCAATTCAGGTTTAAATTGGCGGTTACTAATAGATGGTATTTGTTTAATAATTTTTTGACCCGGATATAAAATATCTACACCGCCGGAATTTGCAACAAATAACCTTCCGGCTTTATCAAATTTTAAATCTTTTATTAAAAACTCTGTATACAACGGTACTTTTTCACTAAAATACTTAGTAATCTTTCCGCTTATTGGGTTAAGTTGGTTTAATCCTGCATCTGTTCCGATCCAAAGATTATTATCTGCGTCAATAGTTAAAGCAAAAATATTATTACTTGAAATGCTATTTGAATTTTTGTCAAATTTAAAATTTTTATAACTATCATCTTGAATGTTTTTCCAAAACACTCCTAAACCACCTGTTCCAATCGCAACATTATTTGATTTTTCACTTTTCGCTACTGCGGTTATTTTATCAGCGGGTGAATTTGTTTTTAGTATCTCGGGTATCCTGATAACATTCATTGGCTGTTTGTTCGGATCAACCTTATATAATCCGTCCAGTCTAGTCCCTATCCAAATGTTTCCGAAACTATCCTGAAATAATGAAAGAATACCGGTGGATTTAATACTGTTTTTATTGTTACTGTTTCCGGTAAAATGAAAAAAATTATTGTCAACGGGATTATATCTGTATAAACCATCATCCAATGTAGCAAGCCAAAGGAAACCCGCTTTATCTTTTAAAATATTGATTACCCCGTTGGTAAATTCAGTACTTGCCGGTTTTGAAAATCGTTCAATTTTTTCCAGGTTTTTATTGTTTCTATCATAAATTGATAGCGATTGTGAGCCACCAATCCAAATTTTATTAAATTCGTCTTCATGAAGAACCAACAAAGAACCACCAACTTTCTCCCTATCTAAATTGTTATATAACTGAAAATTATTGACCTCTTTATTGTAATAGAATACACCTGCACCATAATCAAGCGCTAATATTTCCTGGTTTGAAGTTTCAATAATTGAACGTATAAATCCATTAAAAATTTCTTCATTGTTCAAAATAAAAGGAATTTTTTTTGTGGTCATTTTCTGAGGATTAAGTAAATGCACTCCGAATTCATTAGTCCCTACCCAGATATTATTATGTTTATCTATAAGGATTTTATAAATGATAGGTTGGTTTATATTTTGTCCTCTGTCGAAGTTTACACGAATAAATTTATCATTTATTCTATCATATTTTACAAGCACATTGTTACCGCCAATCCATAAATCACCGTTGTTGTCTTCACTCATTGCATAAATTGTATTGCCCGGCAGGCTAGTGCTGTCCGATGGATTGTTTTTGTAAACTTTAAATTCATATCCATCATACCTGCTCAGCCCATCATCAGTACCAAGCCAAAGGAAACCGTACTTATCTTCAAAAATAGTGTTTATGGTTGGGTTTGAAAGTCCCTGCGGGATTGAAAAATTTTCAAACACAAAATTTCCTTGGGCAGAAATAGAAAGGGGTAGAAAAATACAGAATGAGCTAATATGAAATATTAAAAACAGTGTCCTATTCTTAATTTTATAAAATAATTTTTCATTCATAATTGATTTAGCCTTTTACCTTTATTACAACAAACGTTACATCGTCTTCAGGGTCTTTAGCATTAACCCAGCGAGATCCTTCATCTTTTAGGTAAGTTATAATTTCTTCCGGGTCTCTTTCCGCAACCTCTTCAAATGAATTTCTTGCACGTTTATAACCAAATATTTCATCATGATCATTTTGTAATTCAGGAAATCCGTCGCTCATTAATAATAAAGTATCCCCTTTAAGAAGCTGTAATTCTTTTAACTCGTAAGGGAAGTTGTCCATTGTTCCCAAAGGCATTCCCTTCATCAGATACTCTTCGATTCTTCTGCTTTCATTTCGGTACAGATATACTGGAGGCATTCCGGCGGCTGACATTAATAATCGGTTGTTTTGAATTTTTAACATTGTCATACACATGGCAAGAGATTGAAACTGCATTTGTTTAATACATCTGGTCATTTCCTGGAAGGTGAAAAGTATATCGGGATTAGCAGCATAGCTGTTGAACAATGATTTTGCGGAAGTAACCATTGTTCCAGCTCGCATTCCGTGACCAGTTGCATCTCCCAAAACGATAGTAAGTGTTCCGTCGATCCCAACATTAAAATCATAATAATCGCCGCCTACTTCTGTAGCTGTCTTCATATAAACCGCAATATCAAGATGGGGAAATTGCGGTAACTGTTTAGGCAGCATTGACAATTGTAATTCTCTCGCACTCTCAAGTTCCTTTGATTTTCTATCATTTTCAATTTCAAGCGCACGGCGTTCAGCTTCGCTTGCTTTAGCTTGCAGTTCTGCTTTTTGTGCCCGCAATTCAGCGTTATGAAATCGTTGTCTTTCTCTTTCTTTTAAGATTAATCTTCTTCTTTGGATTCTATCGACTCCGAAAATCATTCCGCCAAAAATAAAAACGTATCCAATGTAAGCCCAGATTGTTCTCCACCACGGTGATAAAACTCTAATTTTAATTGATGTCCCGGCTTCATTCCAAACTCCGTCACCGTTTGATCCTTTTACTCTAAAAACATAATCACCGGGAGGAAGATTTGTGTAAGTTGCAAATTTTCTGTTATCGTAAATCCACCCCCCTTTATCAAATCCATCCAATCTATATGCATATTGATTTTTCTCGGGTCTGGAAAAGTGAATTGCACTGAATTCGAAAGAGATATTGTTTTGGCTGTATGCGATTTCAATTTCTTTCGTTTCCAAAATACTTTTGGTCAAAGGTGAATTTTTAGAGGAAGGGAAAACTAATTCATTAGAAATTTTTAATTGGGTTATATCAATTTTGGGAACCTGCTTATTGATATTACTTGAATGAAAAGCATTAAATCCGTTTTGACCGGCAAAGAACAATTCTCCCGATTCGCTTTTAAAAGCAGCCCCGGTATTGAAGGTATATCCTTGTAACCCGTCTTTTACATCGTAGTTTATAAAGATCGGGTGTTTAATATCCTTATTAAATTTAGAAATCCCGTTTAGCGTGCTCAGCCATAAATTTCCGTATGCATCTTCTTCAATTGCCACGACATAATTAGAAGGTAATCCATCCTTATCATAGAGAATATTAAACTGTTTTGATATTTGATCATATTTTATGAGCCCTCCGTTAGTTCCTATCCATATCACATTGTTTTTATCAACAAAGAAATCATTTATTTGTTTCAAGTTTGAAGTGAAAGTGTTTTTAATATCATTTTGTAAATAGGAGATAGCATTTTTTCGGATATCATATTTATCTAAACCGGTAGATGTACCAAGAAGCACTGTCCCATCATTTTGATACTCCACCGTTGAAACAGACAAAGCGTTAATGTATGGTTTGTTCTGACTGGCAGTAATGAGACTTTTGCAATAATTTACATCGGAATTGGATAGATCAAAAACTTGAACTCCCCATAATGTTGAATCAATTGGAGCCGGTGCGTTCCATCTTCCGTATGAATGGCTATCGTCCGATCTATATCTTAATGTGTAATTGCCTTTATTTAATTTTACTATCCTGATAGTAATGCGGTTCTTTGTTGCTCCACCTAAATAAAATGAATTTTGGTAATTGGTTTGTCCCCACACAGTATCAGCCTTTGAATCTAACAGCCATCCGTAATCAAACATTAAATTATTTTGTCCCTCTCCTGCTGAAACGATCATCACTTCGGTTTGCTTTTCCAATTTGAATTCTTTTTTAAGATCCTGGTAATCTTCCACACCGATTATTTTTACTATCGGAATACTTTTTGTGTTCAGTATATCTATAAAGTCAAGGAGTCTAAGATCGTAGGTTCGGGTTGCAAATGTGGGAATATATTGTTTTGTTTGATTTTTTGTATCGAACTTTACTAAACCACTGTTTCCAGCGGCTATCCACAGATTTCCATAATCATCCATCGATTGACCATAAATATTATCATAATCAACCACATAGTGTTTTGTTTTATCACTTAATTCATAATTAGTGAACGAATTATTGGCCGGATTCATCATGCTTAAGCCCTTGTTTGTCCCAAGCCATAATTCTTGCATAGAACCGTGTTGAATACTTCTAACAAGATTGCTAGGGATCGATCTTGTGCTTCCTTCCTGGTGATTGAACTTGATAAAAGTTTTTTGATTTAAATTATATTTCACTAATCCGTCATCAGTTCCAAGCCATATAAAATCACTTTCAGTTGGACTTTTATATAATGAACCTATATACAAGCTGGAATTCGAGGTTACTTTATCCACTGGATTTGCAAAAAGTCGAAATGGTTCTTTTTGAAAATCCAATTTTAATAAACCGTTGTTTGAAGTAGCGATCCACAAAATTCCAAATTCGTCTTGGTAAAATTTCCAGAAGCCATCCGAATTATGAACTGAATTTGGGAGCTCTGATGGGCTTAAACTAGTGACCTCGTTCGTCTTCATATTGTAACGAAAAATCCCATTAACAGAGGAGCCGATCCAAAGGTATCCTTTATTATCCTGGAAAACCCCCATTGCAGCATTTATCCACCTATTATTAGAATTGCTAACATTTTTGTATAAATTTAATTCATTAAATATGCCGCTATGAGGATCATAGTTATAAAATCCGTTTTGCCCGCTTATCCATATTTTTCCTGTTTTGTCTTCATACAAATTAAAGAAGATCGTTTTATTAAAAATATTGGGATTCTGGGGCGCTACATTTATCCACTCAAACAAATTTATCGATTCATTGAACTTGATTAAACCTTGAAAATAATAATCTGAATAAATTTCACCTGATGAAGTCTCAATCAATGCTACTGTAGTTCCGGTAAAAGGTATTTTATTATTGCCGTCTTTAATAAATGTTTTTTCAAATTTGCCGGTAGTTCTGTCAAACTTGAATATTCCTAAAGCGGTTGCAACCCAAATCCTTTTTTTGCTGTCTTCAAGAATATTAATTATAATATTTGAGACGGCATTGCTACTACTTGAGTCGGTTAGATATGTTACAAAAGTTTCGTTTGCCCGGTCGTATTTGCACAATCCACCGTTAGTCCCCGCCCACAAAGTTTCATCATCATCTATCAGCAACGAATAAATCAGATTATTTGCTAAGGATTTTGAATTACCGGGATCATTTTTATAAATTTTAAAAGTATATCCATCATACCGGTTCAATCCGTCAGCGGTAGCAACCCAGAGGAATCCATATTTGTCCTGCAAAATATCCCAGACGGTTGAGTTTGATAATCCCGAAGGAATGGAAAGGTGCTCAAAGTTATATTTTTGTTGTCCGATAACCGACATAAATGTGACAAGTAGAAAAAATAACTTTAAATAATTATTCTTCGTTTTTGGAGCAAGCATTTTGACCTCTTTAGCCATTACAAACAGTAATGCCAATTAATGTAAAAAAAGCTCTATTTATTCCTTGACAGATAAAGAGCGGTTATGTCATCGCTCTGTGGAGTATTCTTTGTGTGTGCTTTAATATCAGCCAGAAGATTTTCTATAAAAGTTTCGGCGCTTACTGAATTTTCAGATAAGAAAAAATATTCTAGTCTTTGGTCTGTGTATTCTTCATCATCATGGTTCATCGCTTCAGTGATTCCATCAGTATAAAAAAGAATTTTTTCACCCGGTTTCAATTGTATACGGGTACTCTCATATGGGAAAGAAAAATCAAGCATGCCAAATGCAAGTCCACCCTTATCGAGCTTTACTAATTTTCCATTATCAGCGTAAAAGATTGGATTGTGCCCTGCATTTAAGTATTCAATGATTCCTGATTCTGGTTCAAGAAGAGCGATAAAACCTGTAATATATTTTTCTGGAGTGGAGGCATTAAAAATAATTTTGTTCAGTCTTTCAGCAACCTCGGTCAATTGAAAATCATTTTCGACATAAGCGTTGAGCGAGGCGTTTAACGTATTCACAAGCAACCCTGAAGCGACCCCCTTACCCGCAACATCCGCAATGATGAGCAGGTATCTGCCATCCTTTAATTTTGTAACATCATAATAATCGCCGCCTATTTCCAGAGAAGGAATATTAATTCCCGCAAGATCATAATCTTCAATTTGCGGAAGTTGCTGCGGGATAATTTTCCTTTGAATTGTGGCAGCCATTTCAATTTCTTGATGCATCCGTTCTTTATCGATCGCCTCAGTGTGCAAATGTTCATTTTCTAGCGCCGCCAAAACTTGTCTTGCAAAAGCCTGAAGCAATATTTCATCTGTTTGATCAAAATCTATAATTCCGTTCCTGCTCTCTTTTTCTGAAAGAGAGTACAAATACTTTACATGTTTGAATTCAACTCCGGTATCAATCCGTTGCTCAGAAGATAGAACATGCAGTATGTCGGAATTACCCGGGAATCCAATTTCCGTAGCGATACCATCATCAGCTATTATCCTCAGAACTCCCCGTGATGCATTTGTTAATGCCGCGGCTCTTTCTAACGAAAGCTCAAGCAAAGAGGATGTTTTATGAAGTTTGGAGATTTCAATACCGGTGTCTATCAAACTATTAAGTTGGACAACTCTATGATTTAAAGAAAAAATCAGCTGCTTTTCTTTTTTTTGATTTATAAAAGATTGGTAAGCATTGTCTAATAATTGGAGGAACATTTGAAGAGTAATTTTGTCTATCTCGGTTATTTCGGATTTATCGATTTTGTTTCCGATAACCAATCCCCACATTGCTCCGTCGGTTAATGGCAATGTTGCAGTAACACAAAATTCAGTATCATTAAAATATTCAATATGCGCTTCATGGGTAGCTTTTAAATAGGGAAGGTATTCCATGCATTTTTCATTATGGACAATAATACATTCCCATTCATGAGTTGCATTCTTCTTGAAAAATATATTTACATCACGGATGAAGAAGTTGCCTTGTAGTATGCGGCAAAAATCTGTACCAAGTTCTTTAAGTGTGGCTGCGTTGGAAAGAAGGCTGAATCCTTCCTGAAAAGACTTTACCTGGAGAGAGAGTTTGTCAATTAAATTATTGTACTCAACTACATTCATGATTCCGGTCTTTAATTCCTATTTGTAAAATATTTTAAATATGCCGAACCGGCTAAAAAAGTTTTACCGCTTCATCCGGAGTATCTGCTTTTTTAGCGAACTGAAATAAACCCATAATGGTAAATGTTTTTTCGATGGATGGGTCGAGATTAGTGAAGATCAACGTTCCGTTGGTGTTATTTAATTTCTCAATGATCTCAATAAGAAATGATATCCCGATTGAATTAACCACATTTGATTTTGCGAGATTGAGGATCACATTATTAATACCGTTACTATGGTGTTTGTAAAACTCATCAACAATTTTTTGCCCCCCGACATTATTGATGTACCCTGTTGTAATTATGACAACACAATTATTTTTTATTTCTGATTCTAAAGTAAATTCGGATGACATAGCAAGGACTCCTAAACTAAATTTTTAATTATCGTAATTTTTGTGCCGGTCGCACCCGATTCAATGATAAAATCGTCTGACATCGATTTCATGAGTTTAAGTCCCCACCCTCTTTTATTGCTGCTTGATAACTTTTCGTGAATTTCAGGTTCCTCAATATTTTCTGGTTCAAAACCATCTCCATAGTCGGTGACAAAAATTATGAGCCTCTCTTTTGTCATTGTAAACTCTACATTTACATAAGGATTCTCTACCTTGGAATGTTCAAGTCCATTGATAATCGCTTCCGTAACAATTATTTTGGCTTCGCCGATCTTATCACTGGAAATTCCTAAGTGGCCTCCCATTAGTTGTAACCCTTCAAGAGCCACCAACTCAATATCCGGGACTTTTGGAATTTTGATTTCAAGCTTAATATTATGATTCATACCTACTCTCGGTTGGTTATTAACTGAACACATTATTTAGATGACATTCGAATCTTATAACCTCCAACATAAGTTGATTGATATTAGTTCATTATCGTAAAAATATTTTATAATCGATTAATTTGTCGGTATGGGAAGAGGGGATTAAGTTTAAACGTCAATTAGAATTAGGAATTTATCAGCCGAATGTTCAGCTTAATAAGTCCACACTGATAACCCGTTCAATCATGCTTTTGCTTTTCCAACTTTTAATTTTCAGTTCAACTTGGTGGGCAATTTCTTTTGATTCATATTCTTTACTAAAAACAATTTCCCATGGACGGTATCTTGATGTAAATCCTTTTTCTACTGTATTGTGATATGATAATCGCAATTCGGGATTAGCAGAAATTCCTGTGTAATATTTTTCCGCAGATTTAGATTGTAATATGTAAACGAAGCAACTCATAAAACTAAAAAACCCTGAATTTTGTTCAGGGTTTTTGTTGGCTCCGCGATCCCGATTGCATCGGGACTGAAGGCACTCGAACTTGCATCCCGACAAAGTCGGGATAACAGCCGAATGCTCAGATTCGTATTCCCACACTGATTACTCGTTCAATCATGCTTTTACTTTTCCAACTTTTGATTTTCAGTTCAACTTGGTGGGCAATTTCTTTCGATTCGTATTCTTTGGTAAAAACAATTTCCCAGGGACGGTATCTTGATGTAAATCCTTTTTCTACTGTATTGTGATATGATAATCGGACTTCCGGATTTGAAGAAATCCCAGTGTAATATTTCTCCGCAGATTTAGATTTTAGTATGTAAACGAAGTAACTCATAAAACTAAAAAACCCTGAATTTTGTTCAGGGTTTTATAAGCTCCGTGATCCCGATTGCATCGGGACTGAAGGCGCTCGAAATTGCATCCCGAAAGCTTTCGGG
>Ga0172379_10001065_pt1 | contig 59086 bp, 57 predicted proteins | sample GrowelOW334metaG_FD_119756 | JGI IMG/M metagenome (GOLD analysis project Ga0172379, IMG submission 119756) | Groundwater microbial communities from an aquifer near a municipal landfill in Southern Ontario, Canada - Groundwater well OW334 metaG | ecosystem: Environmental > Aquatic > Deep... | reverse complement strand
CCGTTAGAGCCGATAATGCCGACCGCCTCGCCCTTATTAATCGTAAAATTTATATCTTTTAACGCCCAAAATTCTTCTTTGGTTTCTCTGCCTAGAACCTGTTTAGTTTTGTGCTTTAAAAATTTTAGAGGATTTTTAAAAGTATTGGCGATAACATCGCGCAAAGCGATATATCCGCCCAGGCGATGGGTAATATTATATTTTTTTCCTAAATTTTTTACCTCAATCATTGAATTCATATTTAAATGATGTCCGCGAAATATCTTTCGGTTTTTTTAAAGTAAATTACGCCGAAAATCAGTAAAATAAAGCAGGTAATACCGGAGATGCCTAAGAGTTCCCAGTTAATCGGCGCGCCGCCGAGTAGCGCCGAACGCGCGGCTTTAATTACTCCGGTCATGGGGTTAATGGCTAAAATCCAGGAATATTTTCCTGCAATTGAAGGCGGGTAAATTACCGGCGTTAAAAATAACATAATCTGGATAAAAAACGGCAGAGCATAGCGCACGTCGCGGTACTTAACGTTGATTGAAGCTAAAAATAAGCCGATGCTTACCGCGGCCATGAAACTTATAAGTAAAAGCAGAGGCAGAATTAATAGGCCGGCTAAATTCGGTGTGTAATGGTAATAGGCCATCAGACCGACTAAAATAATTGAAGCGACCGCGAAGTCAACTAATTTAGTTAGAGTAGAGGCTAGCGGCAGGATCAGGCGCGGAAAATAAACTTTAGTAATGATTGATTGGTTGGAAATCAAACAGCTTGACGTTTCGCTTAAAGCCGAAGAAAAAAATTGCCAGAGTAACAGGCCGACATAAACGAAGATCGGATAAGGGATGCCGTCGGAAGGCATTTTGGCCAAGCCGCCGAAAAAGATGCTAAAAACAATCATGGTGGTAAACGGCTGGAAAATAGCCCAAGCCACGCCGATGGCGGTTTGCTTATATCTGACTTTTAAATCGCGCCAAGTAAAAAAATAGAGCAACTCGCGGTATTGCCAGATTTCTTTTATGTCATTTAAAGAAAAAGTTTTTTTCGGCCTGATTATTGTTTCCACCCCGTTAGAAGTTTTCATATTAATTAATGATTAAAGACAATTTGTTTTTGCCCGCTAAAATTGGTACTTCTAACGGGGTAAATATTTATTTTTTACATAAAGCGACGACGATATCGCCGTTATTTCTAAAAAAGTTTTTATTGCCGGCGAATGTTTCAAGTTTGTTTAATAGCTGGTTTAATAATCCCATTTTATAAAACGGCCAGGGCAGGGAAAAGCGGAAAGTGGAAATTTTTTCTATAATTAAGGCTCTAGTTTTTATTAATTTTGTGAATTCGCCGATTTTATATGATTTATGCGGAAAATATTTTTTATCAGGCAGTAGTCTTTTAAGTAGCCGGTAGGGGGAGGATAATAGTTTAATCGGCAAGTTAAGGAATTTACTGACCAGATTATCCTCGTTGTCCGTGCTGATAATTAAATAACCATTTGGTTTTAGCAGGCGGTATAATTCAGTTAAGCCTTTTTTATCGTCTAAAAGATGCTCAATCACCTGGGTGCATAAAATTATATCAAATTTTTCATCGGCATAGGGCGCTGCTTCCAGGTTGCCCGATTTAATTTCAGCTGTTGGCGCGTTGTTTTTAGCGATATCCACGATGGTTTGGGAAAAATCAAAGCCGTGGAGCCGCGCTTCCGGGTATTTATCGCCCATATATTTCAGATAAATTCCGTTGCCGCAGCCGGCGTCTAAAAATGAAAAATCCGTTCGGCCGATTTTTTCCGCCGCCTCGTTAAGGTATTCAGCCAGGCCTTCATGCTTGCGGCTGAATTTCAGCTTACCGCCCTTCGCGTATTTAAGCGAGCGCAGATGATAAGCTTGCTCGTATTTTTTCCATTGGTTATCCGGCATAAAATGTTTTATAGTTTGGCGATTAATTGGCATGATGCCTGTTCGGCCTCTAAGCTTTATTTTTTTTCCGCCAATGAACCGATTATTTTTGCTAATTCCGCCGTTAAGCCGGCAGGCCGCAGGTTGTTCGTAAAAAATTCATAGCTGGCTTTGGCTAAAGATTCTCTGGTTTCCGGATTATTTTTTAAATATAATATTTTTTCCGCCAAATCCTCTCCGTCCCCGGCGCGGCAGAAAGCCACTTCATTTTCGGAAAATAATTCTCTCATGGCCGGCGTGTCCGCGGTTAAAAGGGCTTTTTGGCAGGCCAGGCATTCAAAAATTTTATTGGATATAATCCTTTGCGTTTTTTCTCCCGAGCCGAAAATTCCCAAGCAAAGATCAGCCTTATGGACGGAGTCTAGTAAGCCCTCAATCGGCAGAAAACCGCGTATCTGGAATTTTTCCGCCAGCTTCAGTTCGTCAACTCTATTTTTAATCCGCGTGAAATCCTGCCCGGCGCCGACTAAGCTGAAAATAATATTTTCTCCTCTTAGCTTTTCGGCCGCGTCAACGATATAGTTGATACCCTGGTTGCGGATATATGATCCGTGAAAATGGACTAAAAAATCAGCCGAGGCCGGTTTAGCCGGCGCCGGGCGGAAAATATCCGTATCGGCGCCGATAATTACTCGGATAAATTTTTTCGTCTTTAGGCCGAATGTTTTGGCGAAATATTTAATGTGCTCGCCGGTATCTAAAAGTATCCGGTCGGCTAAAGAGCCTGACAGCCAGTCTAAAAGCCAAAAATACCAAGCTAAGGGATGGAGGCGGCTGACGGCTCTCCGGTCGTTTACCATAGCGTCGTAAAGCGAAAAAAAAGCGTCAAAAATAATCGGCCGGCCGGTAATCAATTTTGCCAAAATCATGGCTTGATAGCCGGGGAAGCCGACGATCATCACGTCATATTTATTTTTTAAGGCGCGGTGCTTTTTTATCAAATCAAAATATTTTTTTGGCCCCTTAAGCCGGCTGTTGCATTCTAAAATCTCCAGGCCGTTGGCTCTTAAGCCGGCCATTATAATTTTATTGCGGTTGTAGTCAGCTTTATAAATGCCAAAATAGCAGACAGTCATACTTTATTTTTTAAATACCAGCCGTAAGCCAGCTTTAGCCCCTGCTCTAAATCTATTTTATGGCTCCAGCCCAATTTATTAATTCTCTCAACATCTAAAAGTTTTTGCGGCATACCGTCCGGGTTATTAGTGTTATACGCCAATTCGCCTTGGTAGCCAACGATTTTTTTTATCAGTTCGGCTAATTCGCTGATAGCAATATCTTGGCCGGTGCCAACGTTTAGAAATTGCTTTTCATTATAGTTTTGCATCAGCCAAATTACCGCTTCCGCCAAGTCGTCAACGTATAAAAATTCCCGCCTGACTTTGCCCGAGCCCCAAATTTGCACCTGCGCCTCGTTTCGCAATTTAGCCTCATGCAGGCGCCGAAGCAGGGCCGGAATGACATGGGAGGTGGCTAGATCAAAATTATCATTTGGGCCGTACATATTGGTAGGCATGCAGGAGATAAAGCAGCGGCCGTATTGTTCAAATATTTTTTCGCATAATTTCATGCCGGCGATTTTAGCTAAAGCGTAGCCTTCGTTAGTCGGCTCCGGCTTGCCGTCTAAGAGATATTCTTCTTTCATCGGCTGCTTGGCTTGGCGCGGGTAAATGCAGGAAGAGCCGAGGAATAAAAGTTTTTTTACATCGCTTTTGAGCGCCGACCAGATAACGTTATTTTGAATCAGCAGATTTTCGTATAAAAAATCCGCTCCGTAATTTACGTTGGCGCCGATGCCGCCGACTCTGGCCGCGGCTAAAATTACATATTCGGGCTTAGCCTCGGCCATAAATTTTTCCGTAGCCCGCTGATCAAATAAGTCAACCTGCTCGCGAGTTTTTAAAATCAGATTAGTGAATCCTTCGGCGGAGAGTTTTCTTAAAATCGCCGAGCCGACTAAACCCTGATGGCCGGCTAAATAAATTTTAGAGTTTTTATTCATATAATTAAATCCGAATAAATTAATTAGACGCCGCGCTACGAATACGGCTCATCCGAATCAATCAGAATGCTGTGAATAATTAAAGATGCATAATTAATTTTCAACCAACCAGCGATAGACTGGCTGTATTTTTATTTTTTTTCCGCTTATTTTTATTTCTTCTTCTTGGTCTTCCGTCAAAATCACGCCTGACGGCAAATCAAATTTTATCATTGCTTCAAGCAGTCCGTCCATCTCCCGTTTTTTATTGTTGCCATTAAAATCGAGAGATACTTGCAGGGCTTGTTTTATTTTATTTTTTTCCAATAGGATGAAATCGCATTCTTTTTTCCCTCGGAAAAAATATGCCTCCTGCCCCCTTCTTTTTAGTTCAATAAAAACGATGTTTTCTAAAAGCCGTCCGCGGTCTTCCGAAACGGAAAAAGCGATTTCGTTGCGCAGGCCATTGTCTATTACATATATTTTTTTGTTTGAAGTGTATTGTTTTTTTAAGGAATAATCATATTTGTACAATTCAAACAGTAAATAGGCTTCTTGCAGGAACGAGACGTATTCGCTAACCGTGGCGGCTGTTTTTATTCCCAGTATTTTTGCCAGGGAATTATAGCTTGCTTCTTTGGTAAAATTAGTAAAAAGCCAATTGGCCAAAAGTCGGAACGATTTGATTTCACGGATGCCGAATCTGGCGATTATGTCCTTATAGATTACGTCTTCATAAATTCTTTTGACGGTTTCCGTATCTTTATTTTTTATATATTCAGGAAAGCCGCCGCGTGATAGGTATTCGCTGAAAAATTTGCTTAACACGGCTTTTTCCTCCGTTGTTTTCGCTTGAGCCGGGATGTTTTTGAATTTAATAAACTCAACGAAAGAAAAGGGGTAGAGTTCCAGTTTTTTATATCTGCCGGTTAGATGGGTGGATAGCTCTGACGACAAAAGCTTTGAATTTGAGCCGGTAATAAAAATTTTATAGCCCTCATCATGAATCCGCCTGATAAATCGCTCCCAGCTTTTTATATTCTGAATTTCATCAATAAGAATGTTCGTTGATTTGAAGTTTTTTTGCCAGACAGCCAGCAAATCATTAAAATTATCAACGGTAAAATTTATCAGGCGCTCATCGTCGAAGTTTATGTAATAAAAATTATTTAAATGATCGGCGAATTGCTTTAAAAGCGTGGATTTACCGCAGCGCCTAATTCCGGAAATAACCACGACTTGCTCGGTAGCTAGATATTTTTTAATATTAACCATTCTTTCCATGCCGCTATTTTTGTTTTTGAATTGGCTGAATTGGTCAATAAAAACTTCTTCAATTTTGCTTTTTTCTAGCATATTTATATTATCAATATATAAATTATTGTATTTCTTATATTACTAATATATATAATTATTAATAATTTGTCAAATATTAGCTAATATCTAAATTATAAAATACTATTTCGCGTTTTATGCTTCTTTCTCCCTCTTTTTGAACTATTAAGGATTTATTAACAGTTGGAATTTTTTGAAGTTCCCGTCCTTTAGCCTTCGCATGAATGACAAGAGGGCGGGAATGGCAAGTCTATTTATAGTTTTGCTTTCTCTTTTTCAAAATCCGCTTCGGCCATGATTTTTACCAGTTCCGTGAATTTAACTTTCGGCTCCCAGCCGAGTTCAGTTTTGGCTTTGGCATAGTCGCCGAGCAGTATCGGCACTTCGGACGGCCGGAAATATTTCGGGTCTATTTCAATAATTGTTTTGCCGGTTTTTTTGTCTACGCCAATTTCTTCTAACCCTTGGCCCTGCCAGGTGATTTCCATGCCTAAAGTTTCAGCGGTTTTATTTACGAACTCTTTAACATCATGAGTTTCGTTAGTGGCTAAAATATAATCATCCGGTTTGTCTTGCTGGAGCATTAGCCACATGCCATAGACAAAATCTTTGGCATAGCCCCAATCGCGCTTAGCGTCTAAATTGCCGAGGAATAATTTTTCATCCAAACCTAATTTAATCCTGGCCAGGCCGCGAGTAATTTTTCTGGTGACGAAAGTTTCGCCGCGGCGCGGGCTTTCGTGGTTGAATAAGATGCCGTTGGTGGCGTATAAATTATAAGCTTCGCGGTAATTTTTAGTTATCCAATAAGCGTAAACTTTGGCGCAGGCGTAAGGCGAGCGGGGATGGAAGGGCGTGGCTTCGGTAATCGGCAGTTTATCAACTAAGCCGAACATCTCGCTTGACGAGGCTTGGTAAAATTTAGTTTTTATTTCAGTATCTCTGATGGCATCTAACAGCCTTACCGTTCCCAGTCCGCTGATATCGCCCGTATATTCCGGCAGGTCAAAGCTTACCCGGACATGGCTTTGCGCTCCTAGATGATAAATTTCATCCGGGCTGATTTTTTCTAAAATGCGGTTTAAGTTACTGCCGTCGGATAAATCGCCGTAATGCAGAAAAAGGTGCACGCCGTTAATATGCGGGTCTTTATATAAGTGGTCAATCCTTTCGGTGTTAAAAGTGCTGGCGCGTCTGATTATGCCATGCACTTCATAGCCTTTTTCTAAAAGCAGCTCTGCCAGATAGCTGCCGTCTTGGCCGGTTATGCCGGTGATTAATGCTTTTTTTGTGCTCATAAAATAAAAAAGCGCGAGCTTAATCACGCTTTACCATTTATTTATAGTATTTACGACTTTTTGCTTTATATTTAAATATGATTTTATGGCTTTTTTTTCCACCTCCGGAGAAACCAGGCGCAGGATTTCTTTGCCCAGTATTCTATATTGCCCGCCAACCTTGTTAGCTTTAATCAAGCCGTTTTTAAGCATGCGCTTAATAGTGCTGTTGCTGATTTTTAGCAGTTTTTGCGTTTCCGCCGTAGTATAGATTGTGTTTGGGTCAATTTGCGTAGGCATGGGATTAGTATAGCAAAGAGGTCAAAAGGTGTCAAAACGGGTCAAAGTATTTATAGGACGTCGGACGTCTTGTGGTTTACATGCCGCCTCTGGAAATTACCGTGGCGACGGTTTTTAAAATAATGGACAGGTCTAAAAATAAAGATCGGTTTTTTATATAGAAGAGATCGTATTGCAATTTTTTTAAGCTGTCTTCGCGCGACGGCGAATGATATTCGCCGGAAATCTGGTCCGAGCCGGTCAGGCCGGGCTTGACTAAAGTTCTTTGGCCATAGAAGGGGATTTGCTTTTCAAGCTCAAGGATCAGCTCCGGCCGCTCCGGGCGGGGCCCGACGAAGCTCATTTCGCCTTTCAGTATATTAATAACTTGGGGCAATTCATCAAGCCTGGTTTTTCTTAGAAATCCGCCGAACTTAGTTATGCGGGGATCGTTCGCTCGGGTCGGCGCGTAATCATTATTTTTTTCTCTCATGGTTCTGAATTTTATCAACTTGAATACTTTATTATTTTGTCCGGCCCGGTTCATAATAAAAAATATCGGTCCGGGACTCTCTAGTTTAATTATTACGGCGATAATAATCCAGAAGGGCAGAGTAATAATAAAAATCGCCAGAGCGATAATGAAATCATAAATTATTTTTAGGCGGTTAAACCAGATTTTATTGCTTTCGCTTAAGTTTTCTAAAAACCACATTTGGTTAACCGAATCCAGCGGGACCTTGCCGGTTATGGCTTCGTAGAAATTAGGCAGGCTGACATAATTTATCCGGCGGTAAAGCGAATTGAATAAAACAGCGCGCAGATTTTCCGACCGGTGCGGGTCGGAAGATAAAATAACCGTATCCAATTTATTTTCAGCCAGCAATACTTCCAAGTCGGTAATCGGTCTGATGCCGGCCGCCTGCTTTTCGCCGCTGTCGTCAACTATAAAGCTTAGATTATAGCCTAGATGGGGCTTTTGCCTGAACTCGTTGATAATTTCCGCCACTAAATTATTATAGCCGACGATGCCGATATTTCTTTTAGGCAGGTATGATTTTAGCGAATAATTATAGAATTGGCGCCAAAGATAAAAAATAACCGCGAAAACTATGATATATATGAATAAATTGGTTTTCGGCGCGATGCCGATTCGCGGCATTAAATAAAAGAAAGTAAGCGAGGCCAGGCCGGCGATAATCAGGGCGCGTCCGCTTGATTGGTAAAATTTTATATTGTTTACGGCTAAATTCAGGTTATATAGATTAGAGATATAAAAAATGATCAGCCATAAAATAAAAATAGCCGTGAACGGCCAGAAATGCGCCGCCCAGGTTTTAGCTTGGTAGTCGCTTAAATATCTGATTACTAAAGTCAAATACAAGGAAAAATAGAGGACGGCTATGTCCCCGCCGAGCAAAACTAGTTTTTTAAGTTTATTATTCATGGGATTATTATACTAATATTCGGCCGTAAAAGTCAACCAAGAAAAGACGTCCGACGTCCCCGGGACGTCGGACGTCTAAGCGAAATTAATATTTTTTGACTTGTCTGCCATAAAAAGTTATAATTATTTCATGAAAACTGAAGCCGCTAAATCAAACTGGCCTTTAGTCGGCAATGGCCATATTTTTGAGTTTTTATCTAAAAGTTTGGCTAAAAAAAATATTTCCGGCAGCTATATCTTTACCGGTCCGGCTAATTTGGGCAAAACCACGGCCGCGCATTTTTTCGCGCGCAGCCTGGTTTGCGAAGCTAAAGATAAATTAATTTCGCCTTGCGGCAAATGCCCGGCCTGTTTAGAAGCGGTTAAAAATATCCATAGCGATATTTATTTAATTAAAAGAGAGGAAGATAAAAAAAATATTTCCATTGAGCAAGTCAGGGATTTTATCAGAAATTTAAGCATGAGCTCGTTTTTAAATTCCTATAAAGTCGGCATTATCAAGGGCGCGGAAAATTTAAGCGAAGGGGCGGTTAGCGCCTTGTTAAAAACTTTGGAAGAGCCGAAAATTAAAGTGGTGATAATTTTAACCGTTACCGACCTTGAATCTTTGCCCAAAACCATAATATCGCGCAGCCAAATTTTAAATTTTTTGCCGGTTAAAAGCGACGATATTTACGATGATTTGATTAAAAACCATCAAGCTTCAAGGAGCCAGGCTAAGAATTTTTCCCGCTTGTCGGCCGGCCGGCCGGCGCTGGCCTTAAAATTTATAGAAGACAAAGAATACTGCGAAAGCTACAAATCTTACGTTAAGTCTTTCGCCGGCTTTTTAAGCCCTGATATCAACGAGCGTTTTAGCGCTATTGAAAATATTTTAGGGAAAGACGCGCGTGGCCAGGAAGCGGTTAAATCGGCGGCCGGGATTATTGATATTTGGCAGAATTTAGCCAGAGATTTAATGCTTATGGAATTGAATTTAAGCGATTTAATCCAGCATGAAGCGTTTGCTAAAGAGCTGGAAGCGGTAAAAAATAAGCTTAGCCTAAAAACGCTGTTAAATTTAATAAATGTTTTAAAGCAGAGCCGGGAATATTTGGCGGCCAACGTTAATCCTCGGCTGGCGCTGGAAAGCGTGGCGGTAAGCTTTTAAAATTTAAAAAATTAACTAAAATATATGCTAAAAAATAAATTTTTAAAAGTTGGGTTATTACTGCCGTTAACCGCGCTTATGCTGGCCGGCTGTTCATTAAGCCTTAATACCGGCTCAAGCTCAAGCACAGGCGGCCTTAATGACGGCGGAGTTTTTAAATCTTTAAATAAGGGAGCGACTTGGGCGCAACTATCCTCAATCCAGGGCGTTAATGCTAAGAGAAGTTTTGCCGGCGTTGACATTATCTCTTTAAGCCTTGATCCGAGCGATAATAAAGCTATTTATGCCGGCAGTTTTGAAAATGGCTTGTTCTATAGCTATGACGGCGCTCTTGGCTGGCAGATTGCCGCCGGGTTAGGCAAGGTAAGCATAATTAGCGTCGCGGTTGATCCGGCGAATAAGTGTATTATTTATGCCACAGCGGCCAATAAAGTTTTTAAATCTGAAGATTGCAGCCGCACTTGGGCGCAAGTTTATTTTGATAATGATTTGCAAGCGATTATAAGCTCGCTGGTGATTGATCATGCGAGCAGCAATAATATTTTTATCGGAACTTCTAACGGCGATATTATTAGAAGCTCGGATAAAGGAGCTAGCTGGCGCGCTTTAGACAGGGTTAACAGCCGGGTTGATAAAATTGTCATTAGCCCGGTTAGCTCGAAAGTCATGTTCGCCGGTACGGCGACTAAAGGTATTTTTCGCTCGGTTAACGGCGGCGATAAATGGGAAAAAATGGCCGATAAATTAAAAGATTTTGACGGCAGCAATCGTTTTCGCGATTTAATCATAGTAAAGTCGGAAAAAGCAAACATATTTTTAGCCACTGATTATGGCTTATTAAAATCAACCGATGACGGCGACACTTGGTCAAAAATTGAGCTTTTAACCGAAGAAGAAGAAGCTAAAATATACTCTGTCGCCGTTGATCCTAGCGACGTTGACCAGATATATTACGCGACCGGCACGACTTTTTATCGTTCGTCGGACGGAGGAAAAAATTGGTCGTCAAAAAAATTGCCAACCAGCCGCGTCGGCTTTAAATTGTTGTTAGATCCGAAAAATCCTGCTATCCTGTATTTGGCGGCCAGACAGATTAAGAAATAATTAAATGATATTTAATGATATTTTATGAATCAATACATTCAAACCAAGCAAGCTGATTTTATTAAAGCCATTGATTTTTTTAAGAAAGACATCTCAAGCCTAAGGACCGGACGGGCTAATCCGGCTATGCTGGACAACGTTTATGTTGATGCCTACGGCACGAAAACCGCTTTAGTCGGCCTGGCTTCAATCAGCGTACCCGAAGCGCGCAGTATCGTTATTACGCCCTGGGATAAAACCATTGCCAAAGATATTGAAAAAGCTCTGACAGCCGCTAATTTGGGCGTAAATCCGGTTAATGAAGGCGATAAAATCAGGCTGGTGGTGCCGCAATTAACCGAGGAAAATCGCAAAGAGCTGGTTAAAAAATTGAGCGAAAAAATGGAAACAGCGAGAATAGCGTTACGGCAAATTAGAGATGAAATTAAGAATATGATTGAAGAAGCGTTTAAAGATAAAACCATGAATGAAGATGATAAATTCAGATTTATTAAAGAATTGGACGAAGAAATCACCAGGCAAAATGACGCTTTAAAAAGTATTAAAGATAAAAAAGAAGAAGAAATAATGACGATCTAAACTGATTGTCATTGGCATTCAAATTTTTATGTTTCTAACTATCATTACATTCATCATAGTTCTCTCTGTCCTGGTTTTCGCGCATGAGCTCGGGCATTTTATGATGGCGCGAAAATTCGGCGTTCGGGCCGAGGAATTCGGTTTTGGCTTTCCGCCCCGAGCTTTCGGAGTTTATAAAAATAACCAGGGCCAATGGAAATTTATCCGGGGCGCTAAAGAGGTGAGCGATTGCCCGGGTACAATTTATTCCATCAATTGGCTGCCGCTCGGCGGCTTTGTAAAGATTAAGGGCGAAAACGGCGAAGGGGGAAATGAGCCGGACAGTTTCGCCGGTCGGCCGATTTGGCAAAGAGCTTTTATGCTGTCGGCCGGCGTGACCATGAATATTATCTTGGCCGCGGTTTTAATCAGCGCCGGTTTTATGATCGGCCTGCCCCAGTCTTTAGACGGCCAGCTAAGCGCGCGCGCGAATGTCAGCGATAAAAAAATCCAAATTGTAGAAGTCATGAAAAATACTCCGGCCGAATCAGCCGGCTTGCAAATCGGCGATACTATCGTCAGCATAGATAACAATAGTTTTTTAAATTATGAAGAGTTGCAGAATTACGTAAATTCTAATATCGGCAAAGCATTATTTTATAAAATAAAACGCGGCCGGGATTTAACCGAGGCGAAGATCGTTCCCGAGCTGATGCCGGAGACGAATAGGGGAGGAATCGGCGTCGCCATTACCGAAACCGGCATAGTTAGCTATCCGTGGTATTTAGCGATTCTAGAAGGCGTTAAAACGACTTTTATTTTAACTTGGGCGATTATTGTAGCTTTTTGTGAGCTAATTAAAGGTTTAATTTTAGGTCATGGCGTGACCGCTGATTTATCCGGTCCGGTGGGAATCGCCACCCTAACCGGCCAAGTCGCGCGGATGGGTTTTGTTTATTTGCTCCAATTCACGGCTTTACTGTCAATTAATTTAGCGGTCATAAACTTTTTTCCTTTTCCCGCGCTGGACGGCGGCCGAATATTGTTTTTAATCATTGAAAAAATAAAGCGCTCGCCGGTTAAAAGCGAAGTTGAAGGCGCTATCCATAATATCGGCTTCGCGCTGCTAATGCTCTTGGTGCTGATAGTGACTTTTCGGGACGTAGCCAGATTTGGCGACGCGTTTAAGGGGATTTGGGAAAGAATATTTTAATAACTCATTTATTGTCATTTCGAACGCAACGAAGTGAAGTGAGAAATCTATAATACACGTTGCAAACAATTAACCAACTATTATAGATCTCTCGCTACGCTCGAGATGACAAATAACAATTTATGCAACTAAACATTAAAGCCACTAATTTGGAGTTAACGCCTGAATTAAAAACTTACGCGCAGGAAAAAATGGATATGCTGGATAAATATTTAGGCAAGCTGAAAGTTATTAGCGCCCGCCTGGAAATCGGTAAAACCACTAACCATCATTTAAAAGGCGAAATCTATTCGGCCGAAGTTAATATTTCCTTGGGCAGCGATTTGCTAAGAGTGGAAAAGACGGAAAAAGATTTGTTTAAAGCCATTGATAAAGTAAAAGACCATCTGGAATTAGTGATAAAAAAGTATAAAGATAAAAAAATAGACAGAAAAAAGCAGAAGCAGAAATTTAGTTCTGTACTGTCATCCCGGGCTTGATCCGGGATCTAGGGGTTGAAGGAAGAAAGTTGTTCATTGGTTAACTGTTAGATATCCGTTTTTAAATTTATAATAAAAGAAAAACCACCAGTGATGAATCTGGTGGTTATTTTTTGAGCTTTTAAAGCTTCGGGCGGCCGTTTACCCTCGGCTTCCAGGCAGACTTCAACCGGCGTTAGTGGTGACTAGCCTAAGGGATGATTTTTCATCCTCCTAACATAGTATCAGCCAGACTCAATACCTTGCCCGTCTTTTGCTTTTTAGGCGCGGGCGTTCCCTGCATAAATTTATCGCATTTTTACCTCCTTGGTTGGTCGTTTGCAGTTATCTGCGTTAAATTAAGTTAGCTGGCTTAACAACTCAGGGTGTTTCGCCAGCCACATAAAAAAGGTGTTGTTGGCAACCGCGGCGTTGTAATTAACGCCGTCATGCACCTTTTTACCAATCCGGCAGAAGAGCTCTTTAAGGCTGATATATTCAGCCTTATAAATAAGTTCTTCTTTGTCGGTTTGCCCGGTTACTTTTTTGAGATCAATCTTGATCTCAATCAGCCGGGATGTTGTGGCGCAAAAAGTGGGATTTGGATAATGTTCCCCGAAGGGTTTTACTTCCAAAATTCCTTCCGCCGTCGCGCCGACTTCTTCAAGCGCCTCTCTAGTGGCTCCGCCTATTGTTGATTCAAAAATACTGGCGGCGGCGCCATCTCCGATGATTTTTTTTAAAAAACCCATCACCGGTTGTCCGAATTTAATAGGCGAATCGGCCGGTGTTCCGTAAGGATTGTCAATGTCGGGAGGATTATTGGCAAATGGCCTTTCTTGTATGGTAATTCCTACCTTACAGGTACCATCGGCCTCAAACCCATAAACCACCGCATTAATATTAGGCGGTTCATAATATACCCCGCGACCGAAATCAAGATTGCCGTCGTTTTTTAGCTGAACCTGAACAGCAACTTTACCCCAACGAGAATTAATCTCGCCAGTTTTTTCGTTTATTACCCAGGCGCTTGCGCCGCTTTTTTTCTGAAATTGCGGATCCATTTCTAAAGCATCTGGCAAACTAATCCATTTTTTCATGGCTATTCTCCTCCCATTTTTTAATGTCCGTATATTTTTTTTGAAAATATAAATCATATTTTTATATCATATTATTAATATTTTGTCAATATTAGGTAAATTCATTGATTTTTTACATAGTAAGATGTATAATTAATTTGTTTTAATAAATACCACGCTTAAGCGTGTTTTTTATAATATATGAGCATAATTGATAAAATTTTCGGTGATCCGAATGAAAAAGTCGTGAAGGCTCTGCGGCCGATTGTTGAGCAGATTAATAGCCTGGAAAAAAAATATCAGGCCATGAGCGATGAAGAGTTGCGAGCGCAGACAGGGGAGTTTAGAAAAAGGCTGGGTGTGGAAGAAACCTCACCCCAACCCTCTCCTTCTAAAGGAGAGGGAGGTCTTGACGCAATTTTACCCGAAGCTTTCGCCGTGGTGCGCGAGGCGGCTAAAAGAGTTTTAGGCCAGCGCCATTATGACGCCCAGCTTATGGGCGGCATGGTGCTTCATCGCGGGCAGATCGCGGAGATGCGCACCGGAGAAGGCAAAACTTTAGTGGCGACTTTACCCGCCTATTTAAACGCTTTAACTAAAAAGGGCGTGCATGTCATCACGGTTAATGACTATCTGGCTAAGCGCGACGCCGAATGGATGGGGCGGATACACAGTTTTCTGGGATTAAGCGTGGGGTGCATAACGCATGAAACGGCGTATGTTTATTCCTCAGAGGAGAATTACGAAAATGCAAAGGCTGATGAATCTAAATTAAAACTTGTTCCGCGCAAACAGGCTTATGCCTGCGATATAATTTACGGCACGAACAATGAATACGGTTTTGATTATTTGCGCGACAACATGGCGCCGGATTTAAATTCAATGGTTCAGCGCGGCTTAAATTACGCCATCGTTGATGAAGTGGATTCAATTTTAATTGATGAAGCCAGGACGCCGTTAATTATTAGCGCGCCGGCCGAAGAATCAACCGAGAAATATTATAAATTTGCGCAACTAGTGGAGCTGTTAACAGAAAATGAAGATTATAATGTTGACGAAAAAATGCGCGCCGCCACTTTAAGCGAAGCCGGCATCGCTAGAATGGAAAAACTTCTGGGCGTGGAGAATATTTATGCGGCCGGCGGCATGTCGGACGTGCATCATATTGAACAAGCTTTAAAAGCGCGGGTTTTATTCAAGCGCGACCGCGATTATGTTATAAAAGACGGCGAAGTTATTATCGTTGATGAATTTACCGGGCGCTTAATGCACGGCCGCCGTTATTCAGAAGGTTTGCACCAAGCCATAGAAGCTAAAGAAAAAGTGGATATTCAGCGCGAATCCCAGACTTTAGCCACGGTTACTTTTCAAAATTATTTCAGGATGTACGCTAAGCTCTCGGGCATGACCGGCACGGCCGTGACCGAAGCCGAAGAATTTTCTAAAATTTATAATTTGGAAACCGTGGTTATCCCGACTAACCGGCCGATGGTCCGAAAAGATCTAAACGATTTGATTTACGCTACGGAAATCGGGAAATTTAAAGCCGTGGTTGAGGAAGTAAAAAGGCGGCACGCTCTAGGCCAGCCGGTTTTAGTCGGTACGATTTCCATAGAAAAAAATGAAATTTTAGGCGAGATGCTGGAACGCGAAGGCGTAATCCCGCAAATTTTAAACGCCAAGCATCATGAAAAAGAAGCGCAAATTATCGCGCGGGCCGGAGAATTCGGCGGAGTAACTATCGCTACTAACATGGCCGGCCGCGGCGTTGATATTATTTTAGGCGGCAATCCGGTTGATTTAGAAGAGCAGAAAAAAGTAATTCAGGCCGGCGGTTTGCATATTATCGGCACCGAACGCCATGAATCAAGGCGCATTGATAATCAGCTTAGAGGCCGCGCCGGTCGCCAGGGCGATCCCGGGTCATCGCAGTTTTACGTTTCCATGGAAGATGATTTGATGAGAATTTTCGGCGGCGACAGGATGAAAAGTTTGATGAAGACTTTAAAAGTTCCGGAAGATATGCCCATAGAAAACGGCATGGTGTCGCGCTCCATTGAATCGGCGCAAATGAAGGTAGAAGGCAATAATTTTGATATCAGAAAGCATTTGGTTGAATATGATGACGTCATAAACAAGCATCGCGAAACTATTTACAGAAAAAGAAGAGAAATTTTGGAATTGGCGGAAGCTAGTACTGTCATTGCGAGTGCTAGCGAAGCAATCTCACGAACACCATCGGAGCAAGAGAATGCTTCGGTTTCTACTGTATCTGGCGATGAAAATAAAACTTTGTCTTCCATAATTTTAGAAATGGTTGAAAACGAAATTGAGCAGGCGGTGATTTTTCATACGGCCGCGGATAGCGCTCGCGACTGGAATGTCCAGGAAATTTATCAGGTAACCTCGACTATTTTTAACGTTGAACCGAAATTAAAAGAAGATTTGGCCGCGCTGATTCAAGACGGCGATAAATTGGATAAAGTAAAAGTCAGGACAAAAATTATTGAGCATCTGGCCGGTTTGGCTAAAAGTAATTATGAAAAAATTTCCAAGCTGGCGGCTGAAGCTAGCGTTAATTGGCCGCAAGTTGAAAAGTCGGTTTTAATCAGGTCAATGGACATGCTGTGGATTGAGCATCTTGAAGCCATGGACCATATGCGGCATGGCATCGGGCTTCGCGGCTACGGCCAGCGCGATCCGCTGGTAGAATATAAAAAAGAGGCTTATATTTTATATAATGAATTAAATAATCTCACTCAAAAGCAAGTCGCTTATTCCATATTTAAAGTGGCTGATTTGGGAAATTTTGTCGCGCCGACTTTAAAAACGCGTCCGCAGAATTATATCGCGCCGGCTAAAACTATGGATAAGAATACGGGTTCGTTCTCGGCATTTAAAACCGGCGGCGATGATAAAAAGAAAAATGAAACCGTTGACCTGGTGCATGAAAAAGTAAAAGACGCGGAAGGGGAGAAGATCGGCCGTAACGACCCCTGTCCGTGCGGGAGCGGCAAGAAGTTTAAAAAGTGTTGTGGGAAATAAATATATTTAACCTTAGCCATTTATTTTCCCTTGATTTTATCTTGAGTTTAAACTAAAATATATTAATAAGAGAAATAACTTCATTCGCACCCCTAAGGGTGTTATTAATTTATGTCTGATAACATTTTACAGAATTTATTAAAACCCAGCGCGCGCGGTAAAATCTGGTGGGTTTTTACTTGCATCATGATTTTAGTTTTAGTGACGTCGCTCATAGATTTCGGCGCCTATTATAATAAAGCGGTGGATAAATTTAAAATTCCTTTTCCTAAAGTTAAAGAAGTGCCTTTTAGATTGGGGCTGGATTTACTCGGCGGCACGCAATTAACTTATCAGGCCGATGTTTCGGCTCTTTCGTCCGCTGAAAAAGGCAACGCGGTTGAAGGTGTGCGCGACGTGATTGAGCGCAGAATAAATGTTTTTGGCGTGAGCGAGCCTAACGTGCAGATTAACCGCACTTCGGGCGGCGACTATCGGATAATCGTGGAAATGGCCGGCATTAAGGACGTTAAGCAAGCTATCAAAATGATCGGCGAAACCCCTTTGCTAGAATTTAAAGAGCAGAATAATGAAATCAGGAAAATGACGGCTGAAGAAACTAAACAGCTTGAGGATTATAATACAGCGGCGGAAAAGCTTGCTACTGAAGTTTTAGGCAAAGTTATTTCCGGCGGCGATTTTAAAGCCTTGGCCGCGGCTTACAGCCAAGACGAAAAAACTAAAGCTTCGGGCGGCGATTTGGGCTATATTACGGAAAAAGATAATCCGGAAATATATAATTTAGCGAAAAATATCGCGGTTGGGAAGACCAGCGTTGATTTAGGAAAAACAACCGGCGGCTTTGAAATTCTTAAAGTTGAAGATAAAAAAGTAAAAATTAATCCTTTTAGCAATACTGAAGAAAAAGAAGTTAAAGCTTCGCATTTGCTGATTTGCTATACCGGCGTAACCGGCTGCGAAAGCGGCTTGACTAAAGAAGAGGCTTTGGCAAAAATTAATAAATTAAAAGAGGGAGCCACGCCGGCTAATTTTAAGGATTTAGTTAAGCAAAATTCCACTGAACCGAACGCGCGAGAAACCGGCGGCGAATTAGGCTGGTTTGGCGCCGGCGCCATGGTTAAGCCGTTTGAAGACGAAGTGTTTAAACAGGCGGTCGGCACGATTTCCGCGCCGGTGGAAACTGAATTCGGTTATCATCTGATTTATAAGCAAGACGAAAGAAAAGTTGAAGAAATTAAAGTTAGCCATATATTTATTAGAACCATGACCGAAACGGATATTATCGGAACGCAGAGCGAATGGAAAAATACCGAGCTGACCGGAAAAAATTTAAAATCGGCTACTGTGGAGTTTAATCCTCAAGACGGTTCGCCTGAAGTGTCATTAGTTTTTGACGATGAAGGCGCGAAAATGTTTGAAGAAATTACGGCGCGCAACGTCGGCAAGCCGGTGGCGATTTATCTGGATAACTATCCGATCAGCGTGCCGAATGTTAATGAAAAAATTACCGGCGGCAAAGCCGTAATTTCCGGAAAATTTAATATTACCGAAGCTAAATTATTAACGCAACGGCTTAACGCCGGAGCTTTGCCCGTGCCGATTGAACTGGTAAACCAGCAAACCATCGGCCCAAGCTTAGGCCAAAAATCAATGGCCGATAGCGCGCGCGCCGGCATCATCGGTTTTATTATTATTGCCATATTCATGATTCTTTTTTATAGGTTGCCCGGCTTAATGGCGGTCTTGGCGCTGGCGGTTTACAGTTTAACAGTTTTTGCCATCTTTAAAATCGGTTTTTCCATGGCCGCTTTATTGCTAGTCGGCATTTTCCTTTTAATCGGCATCACGGTTAACGGCTGGTTTATTTTATTCGCGTTTTTAAGTTATATATTATTATATTTTATCGGCGGCTTATCGCCCGTGACCTTAACTTTAGCCGGTCTGGCCGGAGCCATTGTTTCGGTTGGTATGGCCGTTGACGCCAATATCTTGATTTTTGCCAGGATGAAAGAAGAAATCGCTAACGGCAAGCCGTTGACCAGCGCGATTGAAGACGGTTTTAAGCGCGCCTGGCCGTCAATCAGAGATAGTAATTTCAATACTTTGATTACTTGCTTTATTTTGATTATGTTCACGACCAGCGCGGTTAAAGGTTTTGCCATAACACTCGGCCTCGGCGTGATTATTTCCATGTTTACCGCTATATTTATCACTAGAAATTTTTTAAATTTAATACCGTCGGCCTGGCTGGAAAAAAGGCACGCTTTGATTACCTCAATTAAAAATAAATAGCAACATGCGTGATTGGGCTAAATTTATAAAATTTTCTACTGCGCCTGCCTGCCGGTAGGCAGGGAACTCGTCCGCCTGCTGGCGGCCTCAAACAGTCCTCGCACGAAAATTTTACAAATTTAGCCCAATCAGCCAGTATAATTAATTTTCTATGACTAACTTCAAAATAATTCAAAAACGCAATATTTGGCTGGGAATTTCCGCTGCTTTATTCGTGATTTTTGCTTTGGCTTTATTTGTTTGGGGTTTAAAATACGGCATTGATTTTACCGGCGGCAGCTTGCTTGAAGCAAAGTTTACGGGCGCCAGGCCGTCAGTCAGCCAGATTGAAACCGGTTTAGCCGATCTTAAGCTGAATAGTTTGATTATTCAGCCGGTAGGCGAGCAGGATATTATGTTAAAATTTCAGGAAACAGCTGAAGAAACCCATCAAGCCATCTTAGACAAATTAAACGAGCTGGCCCAAAAAGAGAATAAAAATAATTTGATCGAAGAACAGCGTTTTGAATCAGTCGGCCCGTCAATCGGCGCGGAATTAAAAATCAAATCGCTTTGGGCCATATTTTTCGCGCTTATAGCCATGTTATCTTATATCACTTATGCTTTCAGGACTGTTTCCCGCCCGGTTGCTGCCTGGAAATATGGTTCGGCCGCGATTATCGCCATGTTTCATGACGTGGTTATTACTGTGGGCGTATTTGCCTTTTTGGGGCATTTCTACGGCATAGAAATTAATACGGCTTTTGTCGCCGCGGTCTTAACCGTACTCGGCTATTCGGTTCATGACACGATCGTCGTCTTTGACCGTTTACGCGAGAATTTACCGAAAAGCAATGAAGATTTTGAAGGTACGGTTAACACCAGCCTAAACCAAACTATCGTTCGTTCGCTTAATACTTCTTTAACCGTGCTGTTAGTTTTAGCGGCCATTATTATTTTCGGCGGCGCGTCAATCAGGACTTTTGTCCTGGCTTTGGCTATCGGTATTTTCATCGGCACCTATTCCTCAATCTTCGTGGCTTCGCCGATTTTAGTGGTTTGGGAAAAATTAGGAAAAAAATAAATCTAAAAAATAAATAATTATTTAAAAAACGGCGGCATTTTTACAAGCGGCCGTTTTTTGACAAAAAGCTTATTTTTAAGGTAAACTGTAATAGTAATTAATAAATTTATGGCGAATTTAAGCTTGGAAAAATTAATTGAACTAGTTATGAAACTTGCCGAAGATAAGAAGTTCGGCGTTAAACCCGAGGAAATTAATACGCTGGAAAAAATCGCGCTTATTCATAGCGAGGTCAGCGAAGCCATGGAAGCTTATCGGCGAAAAAAAATGAATGGTAAAGACGGTTTCGCCGAAGAGTTAGCGGATGCAATAATCAGAATTTTACATTTGGCCGGAGTTTATAAAATAGATTTAGAAAAAGAGATTATAAAAAAATTAGAATATAATAAAAATAGGGAGTGGAAATGGGAAAATTATAATGAAACTCATAATTAATTAAATGCTAAATAAATTTTTCGGAAAATTTTCTAAAGACCTGGGCATTGATCTGGGCACGACCAATACTTTAGTTTACACGCCGGACAAGGGGATTGTTATCAATGAACCTTCGGTGGTGGCGGTTAATATGCGCACCGATGAAATTTTATGCGTGGGCGCGGAAGCGAAAAAAATGCTTGGTAAAACCCCGCCCCATATCCAGGCCATTAAGCCTTTGGTGGACGGCGTGATTTCCGATTTTGAAGTTACGGAAAAAATGCTTAAGTATTTTATTGATAAAGTGCACGCCGAGCATTTTACTTTAGTGCCGCGGCCGCGGGTGGTTATCGGCATTCCTTTGGATATTACCGAGGTGGAGAAGAAAGCGGTTGAAGACGCGGCCAAATCGGCCGGAGCGCGCGAAGTTTTTTTGATTGAGCAATCAATGGCCGCGGCTATCGGCACCCGCCTGGACGTTACCGGCCCCCAGGCCACCATGGTGGTTGATATCGGCGGCGGTACGACCGAAATCGCGGTTATTTCTTTGGGCGGGGTGGTAACCTGGAAAACTTTGCGCCTGGCCGGCAACGCGCTGGATAATGACATTATCCAATATGTGCGCGAAGAATTTAATATTTTAATCGGCGAGCAGGTGGCGGAAAACATAAAAATCAGGATCGGTTCGGCTTCGGCCCTGAAAGAATCCATGGAAATGCCTTTGCGCGGCCGGGATTTAATCAATGGCTTGCCTAAAGAAGTTATGATAACTGACAGCCAGGTAAGGGAAGCCATGCAAAGAGTCATCAGGCAAATTATAGAAAACATAAAAATAACTTTAGAAACCACGCCGCCGGAATTAGTTTCGGATATTTACGAGCACGGCATTGTTTTAACCGGCGGCGGCGCTTTGCTTCGCGGCTTGGATAAAGAAATCGCCCAAGCCACTAAAATTCCGGTCAGAGTGGCCGAGGATCCTTTAACCTGCGTGGTTAGGGGCACGGGCATGCTATTAGCCGATCCGGCTTTGCTCGCCAAGGTGCTATCGCCGGCTACGGAAGAATACTAAAGTAATGACAAATTTCTAATGACAAATGACAAATTTAAATTAATTATTTTTGACATTTGAATTTTGGCATTGATTTGACATTAGAAATTAGTCATTAGTCATTCTTACCTGATATAATGTTTAATCGGTATGATAAAGTTAAACGTTAAAAAATATTTTGTCATAACGGCGGTAATTTTGCTGCTTATTTTTTTGCATTATGCCAAGTTGTTAAATCCGCTTGAATCTTTTTTAAACAAGAGTCTTGAGCCGATGTTTAGAACCTTTTATTCTTTAAGCACGAATTTGAATAAAATTTATTTGACGGAGACCGGGAAGCAGGATTTGGCGGCCGAGCTAAAGCAAGCCGAAGAGAAAATAAATCAATTGATAGCTGAAAATGTTAAGCTAAGATTTTTAGAAGAAGAAAATACAGTATTGAGAAAGCATCTGAATTTTTTGAATAAAGACAATCGGCGCTATTTAATGGCTAATATTATTTCTCGCGGCGAGTTAACCGGGGCGAGCAGCGAAGGCAACCAGTCAATCGTGATTGACAAGGGCGCTAGAGACGGTTTGTTCGCCGGTTTGGCGGTTGTTAGCTCAACGGCTATCGGCTCTACGAGCCAAGGCGTTATTATCGGTAAAATTGTTAATGTTAAAGAGCAGATCGCGGAAGTTTATTTAGTGACCAATAAGAATAGCAAATTAGCAGCGTCAATTTTTGGAGAAAATAAAACTTCAGGCATTGCCTCGGGAGAGCTTGGCTTAATGATTAAAATGGATTTTATACCCCAGACGGAAAATATTAAAGCTGGTGATATCGTCGCCACTTCAGGGTTGGAGCAAAACATACCGCGAGGCTTGGTGATTGGCAGGGTAACCGAGATTAACAAAGAAAATAATGAAGTTTGGCAAACCGCTATCGTTGAACCGCTGGTTGACCTGGATACTTTGTCTGTCGTTGCGATTTTATTGCCGTAACCTTTAAAACCTTTTTTAGAAAAAGGTTCCCCCCCCTCCGGGGATAAATAATATTTCCCCCCTCCGGGGATAAACAAAAAATATAATGTATCAAATAAATTATGATTAATCGTGCGTGAAAATATTAAATATGTCCATAGAGAAATTAATCCAAAAAAATTTTGATTTAACCCCTTTGACAACTTTCCGCATCGGCGGCCAGGCCGAATTTTTTATGGCGGTAAAAAATAGGCGAGAGCTCGCTCAAGCCGCCGCTTGGGCTAAAGCCAAAAAATTACCCCTAGCTGTTTTAGCCGGCGGCAGCAATATTTTAATCGTTAGAAAGAAAATTAAAGGCTTGGTTTTGAAAATTTCCGGCGAAGATTATTCTATCAAAAAAAAATATGTAACTTGCTGGGCTGGCACGAGCCTGACTAAGCTGGCTAAAATTTCCGCGTCGGCCGGCTTAAGCGGGCTGGAATGGGCCTTCGGCATCCCCGGCAGCCTTGGCGGCGCGGTTAGGGGAAACGCCGGAGCTTACGGCCTTGATATGTCCGACTCTGTCGCCGAAGTTGAAGCTTACGATTTAGCTGGAAAAAAGTTCGTAAAATTTGATAACCAAGCTTGCGGCTTTAATTATCGCGATTCTCTTTTTAAGAAAAGAAAAAATTTGTTAATCGTCGGAGTTAAATTGAAATTAATTAAAGGCGCGCGAGAAAAAATAGAAGCTTTAAGCCGGAAAAATTTTAATCATCGCTTTGATTCCAAGCCTAAGGAACCGAGCGCCGGCTGTGTTTTTAAAAATTTGGAATATAAAAAAGTTTTAAGGCGGAATAAGAAGTTGGCCGAAGCTTTAACGTCCAAAGGCTTAGTTAAAAACGGTAAAATCAGCGCTGGTTTGCTGATTGATCGGCTTGGGCTTAAAGGTAAAATCGTGGGCGGAGCTAAAGTTAGTAAAAAGCATGCTAATTTCATAATAAATACGGGCAAAGCCCAAGCCGAGGATGTGGTTAACCTTATAAATTTAATAAAAATTAAAATTAAAAATAAATATAAAATTAACCTGGAAGAAGAAGTTCAGTATTTTTAAGGTTAGGAGCTAATCAGTAGATTAAGATAATTTAAGGCTAATACTAGCCTTTTTTATTTATATTTTTTTATAGTCCTTGACTTATGAAAATAAATATGTTAATATATTGCAATAAAATATACAATAGACAAAAACCTGATAGTCTTGTTTAATATATTTTAAAAAAGGAGATATTAATTTAAATTTTTTTCTCTGCGCGAGGCGGGGTAAGCAATTTTATGGAAAATGACAATAAATCCATTTTAGACCAAATAATGAACAACCATCAAGCCGAGGAAGTCGCTAAACTTGACGCGGTTGAAATAATCACTAATTTATTCAGCGAGCTCGAAGAAAGAGAGCGCGATGTTTTAATTAGGCGGTTTGGCTTGGGCGGAAACACGAAAGAAACTTTGGAAGAAATCGGTAAAATCCATAAATTAACCAGAGAGCGCATCAGGCAGATTGAAACCGCCAGCATTAAAAGGTTAAGGCAGCTTGAGAATTTAGACAATTATTTAAGCGGTTTAAAAAATATTATAATCAATTTGCTGGAAGAACACGGCGGACTTATGGAAAAAGAATATTTGTTTAATAATTTGGTTAATTTTTCCATCAGCGGCGGTAAAAACGGCGCCAATGAAATAAAACATAAGCGCCATTTTGATTTTTTAATATCAAAATTATTGCATGACGAATTTGAAGCCATAGGCGATTCAGAGCATTTTAAAGAATCTTTTAAATTAAAATATCAGTCTTTGGAGCATTTAGAAGCTTTAGCTAAAGAGCTTTTGGAAAAAATACAAGAAATCAAAAAGATATTTATGACCGAAGAATTGGTTAATTTGTCGAAAAGCCTCGAGGCTTATAAAAATAACGAGGAAAAATTCAGCCCGGCCGGCAATTTAGATATATCCGGAATTTTAGCCAATGATTTATTTAAAGAAAATGCCGATGTAGTTAACGGCAATTAAGTTATTTATTCAATTTTGCAGGCTGCCAAGAAAATTGAACAAAATAAATTCGGCCTTTGGGGCATAAATGATTGGCGCGAGATCAAGCCGAAAACAATTAACGATAAAATTTATTTGATTTTAAAAAATAGCGGCAAGCCTATGCATTTTGCCGAGATCGCCGATAGAATAAATCAAATAAGTTTTGACAAGAAAAAAGCCAACGCGGCTACGGTGCATAATGAATTGATTTTAGATGAAAAATATATTTTAGTCGGCCGCGGCCTTTATGGGCTGAAAGAATGGGGCTATCAGAAAGGCACGGTCGCCGACGTGATTGAAAAAATCATAGCTGAATCAGGCCAGCCTTTGAACCGCGAAGAAATTATCAATAAAGTTTTAGAGCAAAGGATTGTTAAAAAAGCCACTATAAATTTAGCTTTAATGAATCGGGATAAGTTTGAAGTTACTGGCGACGGTAAATATAAAATAAAAAATAATAAGCCGGTTAGCGAATAATTTTACCCCGTCAAATAGCGCTTAGCGCTAATTTAGCCAGGGGCGAAATTATTTGACAGGGTAAAAATAAAAATAAAAATTTAATGAGTTTCTTTATAAAAAGCGGATTTAATCCAGCTGATAATTATCAGTTGAGTTAAGTCTGTTTTTTATTTGGCAGAATTAGGGTAAATATGGTAGAATAAAATCAGTTAATCGGTTAACCGGTTGAGCGATTTTTTGTTTATATGAGGCAACTAGCCAACTGATTAACCAACTAACTTATAACCGATCTCTCATGGATATAGTTATAAATTTACAGCCAATAATGGATTTTTTGGCTTTGCCGGCGGATCAAATACTCTTAAAGCTGTTTCTTTATGTCGGCTGGATTCCGATTGCCGCTACTTTTATTTGGGGCGTGGCTCAAGTTTGGCTAAGGTATATCCGTTTAGCTTACGGCGCTTCAGAAAAAGCCGTTTTATTGGCTATAGATGTGCCGCGAGGCAACGCCCAAACGCCCATGGCCGTAGAAAATATTTTTGCTTATTTAGCCGGCGCGCATAGCACCAAGGATTTATTTGAAAAATGGTGGCTGGGCGAGTGGCAGCTTTTTTTCAGCTTTGAGATAGTCAGTATTGACGGTTATACTCAATTTTTAATCTGGCTACCGGAAAAATATCGTAATTTAGTGGAAGCGGCGATTTATTCCCAATATCCGGACGCGGAAATTACCGAGGTCAACGATTATACCCAGGGCTTGCCCACGGTTTTCCCTGATGAAGAATATGATATTTTCGGCAGTGAATATATTTTAGTGAAAAATTCGGTTTATCCGATCAAGACTTATAAGCATTTTGAGCATCAGATGGGCGAGCCGGAAACTCAATATAAAGATCCTATGGCCGTACTGATGGATTTGATGGGCAGCATGAAAAAAGGCGAACAATTATGGTATCAAATTTTAACCATACCAATCGGCACTAAGTGGGAGGATGAAGGCGAAGAGGAAATAAAAAAAATTATCGGCGAAAAAACAAAGGGAAATAATCTGGCGGATAAACTTATTGACGGCATAGTTAATTTTATGGGGTCGATAAGTGAAATGATTTATAGCTTATGGGGAGATATTGATGCCGCTAAAGCGGAAGAAAAAGAGCCGCAATTTAAAATGATGAATTTAAAGCCCAGGCAAAAAAGACAGGTTGAAGAAATACAGGAAAAAATCGGTAAGATCGGCTTTGGCGTTAAAATCAGGTATCTTTATCTGACTAAAAAGGAAACCATGAATAAAAATAAGGTAGCTTACGGTTTTACCGGCTATATGAAGCAATTTAATTTTAACGATTTGAATTCCTATAAGCCGGATACGGGCGATGGCGGCACTATGACTAAAGTGACTTATGACAGAATTTTTGGCAAATATCGCGTTAACGCTAGAAAGAATAAATTAATGACGGCTTATAGGTTAAGAAGCGATGCCCGCGGACGGTTGCCGCATATTCTTAATACCGAAGAATTAGCCTCAATCTGGCATTTTCCGGTTGAAGCTTCGGTTAAAGCGCCTTTAGTCCAGAAGGCTCCGGGCAGAAAAGCCGAACCGCCGGCCGGCTTGCCCGTAAGCATAGAAAGTTCAGCTAAAGATTTGGAGTTCGGTTTTCCGACTAAAGCCGAAAATATTTTTGCTTCAGCCGATAAATTAGATGAAAATAAGTCAAAGGCTAAGCCGAAAGATTTACCGCCGGATAATTTGCCGATAGTGTAATGCTGAAAATCCCAATAACCAAATCCCAATGACCAATAAAATTAAATTATAAAATTAGGGTTGGCTTGGTCATTGGCCATTGGAGTTTGGGGTTTAATTAGATAAATTAGAAATTAGAATAATTAGATATTATATTTTTTTATGCCAGAAGAAATAACAGTTTTCGCGGAAACAAATTTTCGCAATCAATATAGGCAGTTCGGTATTAAAACCGACGATCGCCGCCGCCATATGTATTTGGTTGGTAAAACCGGCATGGGCAAGTCAACTATTTTGGAAAATATGATTGTTGACGATATCAGGTCGGGCAAAGGCGTTATGGTGGTTGACCCTCATGGAGATTTGGCGGAAAAAATTATTGACTATATTCCTTCCAGCCGGGTTAACGATGTAATTTATTTTAATCCGTCCGACATTGATTATCCGATCGCTTTTAACATAGTTGAACAGGTGGAGCCGCACTTAAGGCATTTAGTCGCTTCCGGCCTGATAGGAGTTTTTAAAAAGCTTTGGGCAGATTCTTGGGGACCGAGGCTGGAATATATTTTACGCAATGCCATTTTAGCTGTTTTAGATTATCCGGGTTCGACGCTCTTAGCCATAACCAGGATGCTCTCGGATAAAAATTTCAGGAAAAAAGTTATTGAAAAAATTCAGGATCCGGTGGTTAAATCTTTTTGGGTTAATGAATTTTCCGGTTATGCCAATAATTTCGCTTCGGAAGCGGTTTCGCCGATTCAGAATAAAGTCGGGCAGTTTTTATCCAGCGCGCTCATAAGAAATATCGTCGGCCAAGTTAAATCCTCAATTGATTTAAGAGAAGTTATGGATACGGGAAAAATTTTAATTTTGAATTTAAGCAAGGGCCGGATTGGCGAAGATAATTCGGCGCTACTCGGCGCCATGATGATTACTAAAGTCCAGCTATCGGTTATGAGCCGGGTTGATATATTGGAGCGTGACCGTAAAGATTTTTATCTTTATATTGATGAATTCCAAAATTTTACGACTGACAGTTTTGCCAATATTTTATCCGAAGCCAGAAAGTATCGGCTTAATTTAATAATGGCGCATCAATATATTGAACAGCTGGGAGAGATAGTTAAGCCGGCGGTTTTCGGCAACGTCGGCACTTTGGTTGTTTTCAGGGTGGGCGCGACTGACGCCGAAGAATTGGTCAAAGAGTTTACTCCGGTATTCACTGAAGAAGATTTGGTTAATTTAGCCAAATATGAATTTTATATTAAATTAATGATTGACGGGGTTTCTTCCGATCCTTTTTCCGCCCGCGGCCGGGCGCCTTTGACCGACGAAGAAAAAACAGATAATAAAGAAAAAGTGATTAAGGTCTCGCGCGAAAGATATGCTAAGCAAAGACTGGCGGTTGAAGAAAAAATTAACCGTTGGCACGCCAATAATGAAGATATGGTAGATAAAATTGAAAAAAGGCCGGAAAGAAAAATATTTAAAGAAGCGGAGGCGCGGCAGTTTACGGCGCCGAGACAAGCGCCAAAATTTTTTTCGCCGGCGCCTGGCGATAAAAACACCGTGATCAAGCCGCCGGCGGAAAATTTTAAAGAGCCGGATATTAATAAATATAATTATGTTTGCAGCCGCTGCTCTAAGCCAACGCAAATTTCTTTCGTGCCTGACGGGATTAGGCCGATTTTCTGCAGAGATTGTTTGAGTTTGGTTAAAAAAGAAAAAAAACAAGAAATAGAGGGCAGGCTAGAGGCTAAAAAGCGGGAGTTATCAAGCATCTCGGTTAAGGCTAGGCCGGAAATCAGCGAAAATTTTTCGGCCGCTAAGCCGGCGCCGGCTGTTAGTTTGGGGCAGGCGATTAAAAGCGGACCGGTTAATTTTCAAGGCAAGAAAATTGAACCAAGGCCGGGTAATTTTAAAACGCCTGGTTCTGATAAGGCCGATCAATCCGGCGCTGTTATAAAAGAAAATGAAGATGTGATCTTAAGCCGCGATTAGCCGCTTTTGTTGCTATAAGATGGCGGCACGACAGCAACGCGGCAGTTATTTATTTTTTATGGACAGAATTATACATATATCATTTTTAAGCCTCGATAATTTTTATAATCATTATCCGGCTTTAAATAATATCGCCATTAATGATTATCAGCTGGTTACCGTTATTTGGAATATTTTTTTAGTTTTGCTGCCGCTAGCGTTTTATATTTTTTTAAAATCGTATTGGCGCCGTACCGGTTTAAGGAAATTTTATCAAAAAATAGCCGCGGTTATTTTGTTTATTTTTTGGCTGTTATTTTTTCCCAATACGGCTTATATCATAACCGATATCAGGCATCTTTTAAATTATTGTCCGCTTGATTCGCCGGACAGAGTTTGCGCGGATAATGCCTGGATGATTATGGTTTTTTTTATTTACTCCGGCTTCGGCTGGGTTTCTTTTTATTATCTCCTGAAATTAATGTCTGATTTGGCTCATGAGATATTTAAAAAATTACGGCCAAGTTTTTTCGCCGCTTTGATTATTCCCATAACTTCGCTAGGCGTATTGCTCGGCTTATTAAACCGTTTTAACAGCTGGGATGTTTTTCTTTATCCGTTTTGGCTTTGGCGGGTGTTTTTAGTTTATTTGTTAAATATAAATTATTTTATAGATTGGCTGATTTTTACGCTCGGTTTATATTTATTGTATTTTGCCGGCGGTTATTTATTCAAAAAAATAAATACGGACGGCGCGAATATTGGCGAGCGAAATAAATAATTTTTTTTTATTTTCGTATTTTTATGCAATATTTGAAAATAAGCAAAGCGACCGATTTAGTTGACGCGAAAGACAGAAGGCTTTACCGCCTTTTGGAAATTTTTCCCGGTTTTTTGTCTTGGGCAACCTTAATTATTTTACTGGTGTTTTCCGCGATAAAACCGGTTTGGGTGGCTTATTTTATTATTGCTTTTGATGTTTATTGGCTGCTGCTCGTAATCTATTTAGGCATAAATCTTTTTGCCGCTTATTTAAGCATGAAAAAAAATATAAAAATTGATTGGTTTAAGCGATGCGAAGAATTACCGGCCTCTTCGGCCAATAATTTTAAGTGGCAAGATATTATTCATCTAGTGATTTTTCCAACTTATAATGAAAGTCTGGAAGTTATCAGGCCGAGCTTTGAGGCTCTGATTCAAGACGGTTATCCGACCGATAAAATAATTATGGTTTTAGCTATTGAAGAACGGGCCGGCAGCGAAGCCAGGGAAAGAGCTCGGATAATTGAGTATGAGTTCGCTGATAAATTCAAGCATTTTTTAATAACCGTTCATCCTGATAACATAGCCGGTGAAATCAAAGGTAAAGGCGCTAATCAGGCTTGGGCGGCGAGACAAGTCAAGCAAGAAATTATTGATAAATTCAATTATGATTATGATAAAATTTTAATTAGTGTTTTTGACATGGATACGGTCGTTATCCCCGGCTATTTTTATTGTTTGACTCATAAATTTTTAACCGTAGCCGATCCGTATTTGGCCAGCTACCAGCCCATCCCGGTCTATCATAATAATATCTGGCAAGCGCCTTTTTTCGCGCGCGTAGCGGCCGCCTCCAATGCTTTTTGGCAGATGATGCAGCAGATCAGGCAGGAAAAGCTGGCGACTTATTCTTCCCACTCCATGACTTGGCGGGCTTTGGTAGATATAGATTTTTGGTCTACTAATATGGTGAGCGAAGATTCGCGCGTTTTTTGGCATTGCTATCTTAACTATAAAGGCAATTATCGCGTTGAACCTTTGTACTTTCCGGTTTCCATGGATGTTTGCATGGACGAAACTACGATCCGCACCATGAAAAATTTATATAAACAGCAGAGGCGCTGGGGCTGGGGCGTGGAAAATCTGCCTTATTTAATGTTTAATGCCATAAAGGAGAGAAAGAATTTGCCCGTCGGTAAGGTAATCAATAAAATTTTCATCCAGCTATACGGCTTTAATTCTTGGGCGACCAATGCTTTAATAATCGGCGTCATCGGCTGGATGCCCATGATTTTGGGCGGCGATCGTTTTAATATAACCGTTTTATCAAGCAATTTGCCGGTAGTATCGCGGACTTTGATGACCGTGGCTATGGTCGGCATGGTTTTTTCCGCCATTATTTCTTCCATGTTGCTGCCTAAGCGGCCGGAAAAATACGGCTTTGGCAAGAGCTTGACTATGGTATTGCAGTGGCTGATTTTGCCGGTTAGCATCATACTTTTTGGCGCCATACCCGGCCTGGACGCGCAAACCCGGCTGATGTTTGGCAAGTACATGGGTTTTTGGGTAACGCCGAAAGTGAGGAAGGCTTAAAATTTTCAATTTTCAATGACCAATTTTCCCTGCCTGCCGGCAGGCAGGCAGGAATGAATGATCAATTATTAAATTTTCAATTTGAAAATTAATAAATTAAAACATTGTTTGAAAATTGATAATTGAAAATTACTGAATTGTGCTATAATACAATTATATGATCGATGGCGTAATAATCAAAAAAATCGCTAAGAATCAGGACCCTAGGGGCTGGTTAGCCGAATTTTATCGCCAGGACGAAGTAGAATATCGTCCGGCTATGGCTTATATTAGCGTGACTAAGCCGGGTATAGCGCGCGGGCCGCATGAACATAAATATCAGAGCGATGGATTTGTATTTGTTGGCCCTGGTAATTTTGAGCTGCACTTATGGGATAGGCGGGAAAATAGCCGGACTAACGGCGAATATATGAAAATTCAAACCGGAGAGGATAACCCGGTTTTGGTAATTGTGCCGCCCGGCGTAGTGCATGGCTATAAAAATATTTCCAGCGCGGACGGCTGGTGCATAAATCTGCCGGATAAATTATATAAAGGCGAGGGGAAAAAAGAAGAAGTTGACGAAGTTAGGTGGGAGAGTGATCTTGATTCGCCATATCAAATTAATTAAATATTTTCGTCATTGCGAGCGACTGAAAGGAGCGAAGCCTGCCTACCGGCAGGCAGGCAATCTCACGAATATCACATAAGCGGGAAGGTGGTAATATTTTAGTGAAAATGTGTTGTCTGTGAGATTGCTTCGTCGCTATTGCTCCTCGCGATGACAGCAAATCATATGTCTTGTATTTTTTGTAAAATCATTGCCGGTGAATTGCCATGCTATAAAGTCTACGAAGATGATCAGGTTTTGGCCTTTTTGGACATAAACCCGGTAAACCCCGGCCATACTTTAGTGGTATCCAAAAAACATCTGACTAATATTGAGGAAGCGGACGATGAAATATTATGCGAAATTATCAAGGCGATAAAAAAGGTCGGCCTTAGCCTTAAGAAAAATTTGGCCGTGCCAGGCTATAATGTGCAAGCCAATAATGATCCGGCGGCCGGCCAAGTCGTGCCGCATTTGCATTTTCATGTTACGCCGAGATTATTGGATGATTGCCTAAAGTTGTGGCCGCCAAAAAAATATCAAGGCAATGAAGCCCAAGAAGTTTTAAATAAGATTAAAATTACCTAATGCCAGCTTCCAGTTTTTCAATAATTTTGCCATGGATTTTAACCAGCAGTTACTTAATGATTTTTGCCGCCATTATTGTTGGCGGTCCGATTTTTATTTCGGCCGCGGCTTTTGCCGCGGCTTTGGGCTATTTAAATGTTTATTTTATTTTCAGTCTGGCTTTTTTCGGCGAGCTGGCGGTTGATGTTATTCTTTATTTTATCGGTTATATCAGCCGGGCCGGCATGGTGGAAAAATTCGGCCATTATTTCGGCTTAACCGATTCAAGGATTTTTAAATTGGAAAAATTTTTATTGCGGCATACTTGGAAAGCCCTGTTTATAATTAAATATTCGCCGATAATACCCGTGCCCGGCTTTGTTATTACCGGAGCGGCCAAGCTTGAATTTAAAAAGTTTTTTTATATTTTATTCGCCTTAAGCCTGCCTAAGGCGGTTTTTTTTACCGTAATAGGCTATTTTTTCGGCCGAGCCTATGATTCGCTGGCTAAATATTTTTATTACGGCCAGTATTTGATTGTTTTGGTCATAGTTTTGTTTATTATAATTCATTATTTATTCGCTCGGATTTCAAAAAAGATTTCCCAGGAAGAAATCAATTAGAAATATGAAAATCGCTATTTTTTCCGATAATTTTTATCCGGAGCTAAGCGGTATATCCGATTCAATTATTTCGCTGGCCAAAGAACTGGCCGAACTGGGGCATAGAATAAATTTTTACGTGCCAAAATACTCGGCTAAAAATTATCAAGCTTTAAATTTAGCCAATCAAGAAGAATTGGATCTTGGCAAAGAAATTAAAATTAAACGCTTGTTTTCTACGTCCGCGCCGTTTATTAGCAATTATTCAAGAATAGTTATTCCCGTAATATCGCCGAATTTTTTTAAGGATTTCAAGCCGGACATAATTCACACCCAGCTTTTTTTCGGCGTCGGCCTTAAAGCTCTGGCCGCGGCCAAATTAAATAAGCTTCCCATAATCGGCACTAACCATACCGCTATTTCGGAATTTATAAAACTTGTGCCGTTTCGGCCTAATTTTTTAAAAAAGGCCAGCCTAGATTACGCGGTTTGGTATTATAACCGCTGTGATTTCGTAACCGCGCCGTCGCAGTCGGTTTTTAAAGAAATGCTGGTTTATGATTTTAATAAGCCGCATAAAGTTATTTCCAATCCGATTGATATTGATACTTTCTGCCCGTCCGGCGAAAAGCTGAAATATAAGAAAAAATTTAATTTATCCGACAATACTATTATTTACGCCGGCCGTTTGTCTTTGGAAAAAAATATTGAGGTACTTATAAGAGCCGTAGCTTTGGCAAAAGAAAAAATTAATGATATTAATTTAGCTATCGCCGGGTCGGGCCAGCTTGAAGACGAGCTTAAGCGCCTGGCGCGAGAATTGGGCGTTGAAAAAGAAGTTAAATTTTTCGGCACCTTAAGTAAAATTGATTTGGCAAAATTATATCAAGCCGCGGAAGTTTTTTCTATCGCTTCTACTTCGGAAACTCAAAGTTTGACTTTAATGCAGGCTATGGCCTGCGGCCTGCCGGCCGTGGCGGTTGACGCGCGAGCTTTGCCCGAGTATGTTAATGAAAAAAATGGTTTTGTGGTCAAAGCCGGCGATGAAAAATCTATGGCGGAGAAATTTATTTTACTTTTAGAAAATAACGAATTGCGGGAAAAATTGAGCCGTGGCGCGGCTGAATATGTCAGGCAGTTTTCCGCGCCCAATATCGCTAAAGAGTGGGAAAAATTATATAGCGAAACTATAAAAAATTATAAAAAATAAGCTTGAAAATTATAATAATAGTAGTATAATAAGCATAAGATCACTAGATCTATAATTTTTTATTTTAGCTAAAATTAAATAAAAAATATGCAAGAAATGTTTTTGGATAAGCTTGGAAATGTAAAATTGCCTGAAAATAAAGAAAAAGACGAAGCCAAAGCCGAAAGAGAGGGTAAATTTGATATTGATGTTTTTGTCACTGACCATAGCCCCGATAATCCCGGTACTGGCAGCCCTGAAAATTTAAGAAAATTATATGAAGACGTGGCTAGCGATGGCGTGGATCGAGTCAGATATGATTGGCATTGGGGCAAGTTAGAAAATAAACCCGGAGAATTTAATAAGGACCTTCTAGGAAGATATGAAGACGCTAAACTCGCCCAAGAAGAAGCCGGCCTAAAAGCGCCGATTATTATTTTATCTAATCCGCCCGAGTGGGCGATAAAGCTTTACAAAGAAGGCAAAAAAGAAGAATTTTATAACGAATTCAGAAAATACGCCGAAGAAGTAAAAAACGGCCTAGAGCATGCCGGCGGCAAAAAAGTGATTACGATTCAAATTTTAAATGAATTGAATAATAAAGTTTATACGCCGGTGGCGGTTGAAGATATGCCGGAGATGTGCCGGATTACCAAGGAAGTTTTTAAAGAATATAATCCTGATTTAAAATTAAGCGCTACTTTAGTCGCCGGTAATTTAGCCAAACTAGCCGGCGAAGACATTAAAGACTTTCTGCCGAAGTTTAAAGAAGTTAAAGATTATTTTGATAAAATCGTGATTGATTATTATCCCGGCACCTGGCATTACCCTATGGAGAATATAAAAAAGCAACTTAGCTTAAGCTGGCCGCCGACTAAAGAAATATTTAAACAACTGGTTAGGCAATTTGATTTATTGAAAGAAGTTTTTGAAGAAATAGCCACTTGGGGTAAAGATTATGAAATGGGCGAGACCGGCATGCCGACAAAATTTCCCTGGGGCGGAGAAAAAGCTCAGCGTTATTTTTATGATGTTTTTTTCAAGCAGTTTAAACATATGATGCTTGATTTTAAAAAGCGGGGATTGAAGTTGCCTTCAGCCGTTGGCTTATATGAAGCTATTGACGAGCCGCCTAAGGATTTAAAAGGAAAAATTTTAGATAAACTAACGCCGTTTCCCGAAGCCAGATTCGGCATGCGCAAGGGCGGTGGAGAAAGAAAAATGATTTTACGAGGAGCGCGCGGTAAGGCAAACGGACCATCGCAATTTAGCAAATTAATTAGTTATTTACGCACGCCGATGGAAAGTACAAAAGACATTGAGAAATAATTTATTATTAAAAATTTATTCACCCCGTTAGAAATAATTAAGATAACGAGGGTAATTTATAAAAAGGTATGCCTAAAGAAAATAACATAATTTCTAACGGGGTGAAATTAAGCGTAGTTATTCCGGCTTATAACGAAGAGGCCCGCATCGGCGGCTGTTTGAATTCAATTTTAGCGGAAATGAACGGCAGAAATTATGATATGGAAGTCGTGGTGGTTAATAACGCTTCAACCGATAAAACCAGGGAAATTATCGCTTCATTTCCCCAGGTTAAACTGGTTGACGAGCCTGATAAAGGCTTGGTGAAAGCGCGCCGCGCCGGTTATTTAGCGTCAACCGGCGAACTGGTCGCTAATATTGACGCCGATACCAGAATGACTCCGGGCTGGCTTGATAAAGTATTTGAGGAATTTTCCAAAAATGATAAGCTCGTGGCTTTAAGCGGCCCGTTTATTTATTATGATTTATCAAAAAACGCGCGCGCGGCCGTTAAAACTTTTTATTACGCCGGTTTTTTTATTTATCTTATTAATCGCTATATCCTCGGGGTCGGCTCAATGCTCCAGGGCGGAAATTTCGTGGTTAAGCGCGCGGCCTTAGAAGCCATCGGCGGTTTTAATTCTAATTTTGATTTTTGGGGAGAAGACGCTGATTTGGCTAGGCGCTTGATAAAAGCCGGCGGCGTTAAATTCACTTTTGATTTGCCGATTTACGCTTCCGGCAGGAGACTAGAGAAAGACGGCATCGCCAAAACCGGCTGGCTCTATGCCATAAATTATTTCTCCACCATATTTTTTAAAAAACCTTATAATACCATAAAAAATGATTTTAAAGCTAAATACGCGAATACTTTAGCGAAAATTAAAGAGTAAAATATGAAGATACTTATAACCGGCGGAGCCGGGTTTATCGGTTCCAATTTTATACACTATTGGCTGAAGAAATATCCGTCTGACAGCCTTGTCAATCTGGATGCCTTGACTTACGCCGGCAATTTGAAAAATTTACGCGATTTGGAAAATAATAAAAATTATAAGTTCATTAAAGGCGATATTTGCGACGCTGGTTTAGTCAACCAGATTGTTAAGGGCGTTGATTTAATCGTGCATTTCGCGGCCGAGTCGCATGTTGACCGCTCTATTATAGATTGCGGCGATTTTATAAGAACTAACGTGGAAGGCACGCGAATTTTATTGGACGCGGCTAAAAATAACGGTAAAATAAGATTTCACCATATTTCTACGGATGAAGTTTTCGGCGCTTTAGGCATGGCCGGCCCGGCTTTTAATGAAAAGACCGCTTACGATCCAAGAAGCCCATATAGCGCCTCTAAAGCGGCTTCAGACCATCTGGCGCGCGCTTATTGGCATACGCATAAGCTGCCGGTTACGATTTCCAATTGTTCAAATAATTATGGCCCGTACCAATTTCCGGAAAAAGTAATACCATTATTCATAACAAACTTGCTGGAAAATAAAAAAGTGCCGGTTTATGGCCGGGGCAATAATATCCGCGACTGGATTTATGTTGGTGACCACAACGCCGGCGTTGACGCCATAATTAATAAAGGCCGGATAGGCGAAACTTATTGCTTGGGCGGAGCCAGCGAATTAACTAATTTGGAATTGACCAGAAAAATTTTAAAATTAATGGATCGGGGCGAAGAGATGATTGAATACGTTTCCGACCGGCCGGGCCATGACCTGCGCTACGCTATAGATTATTCTAAGGCTAAAAACGAGTTGGACTGGGAGCCGGCTGTTAATTTTGACGAAGGTCTGGGAAAAACCATAGATTGGTATAAAAATAATCAAGCTTGGTGGCAGAATATAAAAAGCGGGGAATATTTGGAATATTATAAAAAACAATATGGCAAATAAGAAAATTTTGCCAGGGCTAACCACGAGGACGCCGGGCAAATGGAAAAATAAAGTTAGAGAAATTGATGAATTAGGCCTTAAAGAAATCGCTTTATTCCCTACTTCCCTTAACGCAGAAGAGCGTCGTGAACTTTATGATTTATTAGAAAAAACCGGTTTGAAAAAAATTCCGCATGTTCATTTAAGAGATGATATGAAACTTGAGGAATTGGATTATTTGACAAATAAATACGGAACAGAAGTTTTTAACGTGCATTCGGAAAATGATTTTTATAAATCAACTCGGGATTATAAGAATTATTTTGAAAAAATTTATGTTGAAAATACTGTAAGTAACACGCCGACAGAGAATGATTTGAAAAGATATGCCGGCCTATGTTTTGATCTGTCGCATTGGCAGGCGCTAGTATTATCGGAGGGTGAAAACGGAAGCGAAAATATTAAATTAAAAAAATTCGGCCAAGAGCATAAAATTGGCTGCAACCATATTGCGGCGGTTAAGCCGGAAAAAATTCATTATTATGATAAGTCAAGTAAGCAGGATTTTTATAGTTACGACAGCCATGATTTAGCCGATTTAAGCGAGCTTGACTATGTTAAAAAATATAAAGATTATCTGGCGGATATAATCAGCATAGAATTGGAAAATCCGCTTAAGCGACAGTTGGAGGTTAAAAAGTATTTAGAAAAAATTTTAGATTTATCCTGATTGTCATTGCGAGCTTCTGTAAGAAGCGAAGCCTGCCTACCTGCCTACCGGCAGGCAGGCCGGTAGGCAGGTAGGCTCACGGATGACAAGTTTAGAAAAAAGTTTATAATTTGTTAGATTGCTTCGTCGTCCGAGTACGGACTCCTCGCAATGACATTAAAAATATGGCAAAAATATTAATTTTAGGCGCTAAAGGAAATTTAGGCCAACAATTAGTAAAAGTGTTTGCGGTTGGTAATGAAGTTATCGCTTGGGATAGGGGAGAAATTGACGTAAGCGACCGGGAGTTGATACTAAAAAAATTAGCCGATGTTAAGCCGGAATTGGTAATTAATGCCGCGGCCTATAACGCGGTTGATAAATGCGAGGCTGATGACGAAGAATACGAGCTGGCGAAAAAAATAAATATTGACGGTCCTAAATTTTTAGCCGAAGCCTGCTTGCGTATCGGCGCTACGCTCGTGCATTATTCAACCGATTATGTTTTTGACGGAGCTCGGGAAAGCGGCTATATTGAGACTGAAGAACCGAGGCCGGTTAACCGCTACGGCAAAACTAAATTCCACGGCGAAAAAAGGATTTTGGAATTAAGCGGTTCAGGGCTGAAGTGGTATTTAATCAGGACGTCAAAATTATTCGGGCCTAAAGGAAAAAGTGAAATGGCTAAGCCGAGTTTTTTTGATATTATGCTGGAGAAAGCGCGAATTAAGCCGATACTTGAAGTGGTTGACGAAGAACTAAGCTGTTTTACTTATACGCCCGATTTAGCTCAAGCCACTAAAGAATTGGTTGATAAAAACAGCGGCTACGGCATATATCATATAACTAATAGCGGAGCCTGCACTTGGCATGAGGCGGCGTTAGAATTATTCAAGCTGGCCGGGATTAAAGCTGAAGTGAAAGCCGTAACCGGCGAAAAACTGGCTCGTCCGGCGAAAAGGCCTAAGTATTCGGTATTATTAAATACCAAATTGCCGCCGTTAAGAGATTATCGGGAGGCCTTAGAAGAATACCTTGAAAAATGTAAAATGTAAAAATCAAATTTTAAATTTAAATTTTAAACTTATATTATTATGCGCGGAATTATTTTAGCCGGAGGAACGGCTACTCGCTTGTTTCCTTTAACGGCCACAACCTCAAAGCAGCTTTTGCCGATTTATGATCGTCAGATGATTTTTTATCCGTTGAATGTTTTGGTGAAGGCCGGCATAAGGGATATATTGATAATTATTTCTCCGGAGCATTCCGGCCTTTTTTTGAATCTCTTAGGCTCTATTTTTGAAAAAAACGATATCCGCTTGGAATTTAAAGTGCAGAAAACGCCCCGCGGCTTGGCTGACGCTTTTATCGTTGGTGAAAATTTTATCGGCGAGGATAATGTAACTATGATTTTAGGCGATAATATTTTTGAAGATGATTTTTCCGAAGACATAAAAAAATTCAAGAGCGGCGGCAAAGTATTCGCGGTTAAAGTACCGGATCCGGAACGGTCGGGCGTGGTGGTGTTTGACGATAAGATGAAAGCGGTAAAGATCGTGGAAAAGCCTAAAGAATGGGTCAGCGATTATATCATCCCCGGCCTGTATATTTATGATAACAGGGTAGTAAAAGCGGCTAAACAAGTTAAGCCGAGCGCTCGCGGTGAGATAGAGATAGTTGATTTGCATAATTGGTATTTGGAAAAAGGCGAGCTGGAAGTCGGCTTGGTGAAAGGCAAATGGCTGGACGCCGGCACGTTCGATTCGCTTTTGGAGGCCGGGCAATACGTTAAAGAAAAGAAATTATACGAAAAATTCGACCCGATAATCAATCAGGCCATCGTAAAATTTAACGAAGAATTAAAAAATTTAGCTAAAAAAAGATTGTAATATAGAAAGGCATGCGTTTATATATCGGCTTTATAGCTTACGGCGAATCCACGGCAAAGTATTTGCCGTATTTTTTGCCAAGCCTTAGAAATCAGACTTTTAAAGATTTTAAAATTTTAGCCGTTGATAACAGCGAAGAAGAAAAAAATGGCAATTCGGCTTATATAAAAAATAATTTTCCGGAAATTGAATTAACCTGGGCCGGAAAAAATTTAGGTTTTGCCAAAGCTTTTAATTTAATGATTAAAGAAGCGGTTGAAGCCGGCGCGGAGTATTTTTTAGCGCTGAATCCGGATATGGTTTTAGAGCCGGAAGCGGCGGGAAAAATGTTAGAGGTTATGGAAAGCGATGAAAAAATCGGGGCGGTCGCGCCAAAAATACTTTATTGGGATTTTATTAAAAATAAAAAAACCGGTATTATTGATAGCTATGGAATTTTTATCACACCTGAACATCGTTTTTCCGATTGTCATCAAGGCGAGCAAGATAAAAAAGATTTAATCGCTTCCGAAGAAGTATTTGGTTTTACCGGCGCCGCAGTTATGCTAAGATTAAAAGCGCTTCGCGATGTCGCTTACGATAATGGGAATTATCCGGAATATTTTGACGAGTTGATGTTTATGTATAAAGAAGATTGCGACCTTTCCTATCGTTTGCGCTTAGCCGGCTGGAAAATCATTTTTAGCCCCAATGCCGTCGCCTACCATCATCGTTCGATAGCCCCGGTTGGAGAGAGTAATTGGCAAATTATATTAAATCGAGCTAAAAAAAATAAACAAGTTAAAAAATGGGCTTATTTAAATCATTGGATATTGTTAGTAAAATATAAAAACCTGCCCATCTCCTGGCGGGTTAAATCGGCGACATGGTGGTATCAAATCAAAAGTTTAGTTTTTGTCTTATTGCTTGAACAATATTTGTTAAAAGAATTTATAAAATTATGGAGTCTGTCGTCGGAAATAAAAAAGAGGCGAGAGCAGTTGAAAATTAGAGTTGGTATTAATGAAATTGAAAAATATATGTAGTAGCAACTATGCGCAAAGAATTATTAAAATATATAAATTGTCCGGTTTGTTCAGGCAGTGATCTTGAATTTGTTGAATCAAAAACAGAAAACAAAACAATCATTGACGGTAGCTTGATTTGTGAAAGTTGCAGGTCTATTTTTTTGATATCGAAAGGCATTCTTTATTTATACGAAAAATTAAGTGAATCCGCGGAGAAGGAAAAAAAAGCCAATGAAACAGAAGTAAAAAAAGATAATAAAATATCAGATTTTAAGAATGATAGTTGGGTGTTAAATTTTCCTAATGTAAAAAAAATGGGAATAGACTTACGTACGGAAAGAATTGGCCGATTAATCAGCGAAAATATTATTTTAAGCTTCAGTAAATATTTAAATGTTGAAAATAAAACAATTCTAGAGATAGGGGCGGGCAATTGTTGGGTAACCGCCAGGCTGGCTGAAAAAAATTATTGTATTGCGCTTGATATCCTTACCATGCCGCCAGACGGGTTAGAATCTGGCAATATTTTTTTAAAAAATAAAAATATCTATTTTGAAAGGATTTCAGCTGATATGAGTAATCTGCCTTTTAAGGATTTGGTTTTTGATTTCGTTTTAATCAGCGCTTCTCTTCATCATAGTCCTGACGTCGGCAAGACTTTAGCCGAGATATATAGGGTCTTAAAATCCGGAGGTAAATTGGTAGTTTTAAATGAACCATGCCAGGGCATGATAGGGACCAAGGAAAGGGGCCAAGCGAAAGCCGATCTGGAAGACGGCATGAACGAAAAAAGATATTCAATAAGGGAATGGAAGACGTTTTTTAAGGAAAATAAGTTTGAGTATGAGATATTATTGCCCGAGAATATATCAAGAGCTTTAAAATCGCGGAGCGGAATATATAAAATAATATTAAGAGCACTAAACATTCAAACCGTCATGAAAGTTATTAATTATTTAAGAATATTTGTTTTTTTGCTGTTTGATTCTTATTTTAATGCGGTACTGATAAAAAAAGAACCATATGAAAATTAATTTTCTTGTCCCTACGACAGGTTTGACCGGAGGCATAAAGGTGATTTTTGCTCACGCTAATAACCTGAATTTTTTGGGGCACGAAGTAACAATTATCAGTCCTTTTGTTTTGAATAAAGATGCTTCTGTAAAAGAAAAGCTTTTAGGTTTTTTAAAACTGTTAAAATACAGGATAAAAGTAATGAGTGGCAAGGACAGGCCGGATTGGTTTAAGCTTGATCCAATGGTAAAAATTATAAGAATTGAAAATCTTGCAGCAGAGAATGTGCCCGATACGGACGTTACTATAGCTACGGCAAACGAGACAGCAGATTGGTTGGCAGCCTATCCTCAAAGTAAGGGAAAAAAATTTTATTTTATTCAGGATTATGAAATTTGGACCAGGAATAAAGAACTGGTTGACTCGACCTGGAGAATGCCATTAAAAAAAATTGTTATTGCCCAGCGGTTGAAGAAATTAGCAGAAACAAGATTCCATGAGCAAGTTTGCGGTGTAGTACCCAACGGAATCGATACGGAACAATTTTTTAATGAAAACAAAAAGATCAATACCGCGAAGAAAATCTTGATGATGTATCATGTGCTTGAGAAAAAAGGATTTTTTGACGGTTTAAAAGCCTTTTTAATAGCCAAGGATAAGCATTCGGAGATTAGTTTGACTTTATTTGGAGCTTATCGGCCAGGACCGGAAATAGCTGGTTACGATTTTTATTATCGGCCTACCCCCGAAGAGCTAAGAAAACTTTACTGTCAAAGCGATATTTTTATTTGGCCCAGCCGCGAAGAAGGATTTGGCCTGCCACCCATGGAGGCAATGGCGTGTAAGTGCGCTGTAATTTCTACCGATACGGGAGCGATCAGGGATTATGCTATTGACGAACAAACTGTTATAATAGTGCCGCCAAATAAACCAGATCAAATTGGGGAAAAAATAATTGAATTAATAGAAAACGAGAAAAAATTATCAAGGCTATCGTTGGCCGGATATGAAAAAATTAGGGGGTTCACCTGGGAAAGGTCAACAGCTATGCTGGAAAAAATAATAACAAAATAAATGCCGTTTAAAATAGCATTCATAAATCCACCAAAAACCCATCGAGCCGTCTCAACAGCTGCTCCGCCCATTAATATTGGATTTTTGGCGGCCTATTTGCTGGAAAATTTTACAGAAATAGAAGTTTACATTATTGACGGAATGGCCGGGCAAAATATCTTTGAAAAAATAAATAAAATAAAGCCCGATATTATCGGTTTTACCTCGACTACTTTAACTATCAAAGATGCATACGCCATCGCCGATCGTGTCCGTATGGAGAATCCTTCTATTTTGATTATTTTCGGCGGAGTGCATGCCAGCGCAATGCCCGAAGAAGCACTGGAACATTCTGATATAGTTATTCAGGGCGAAGGCGAATCGGCTTTAAAGAAGATCGTCGATGATTTTATTAAAGATCCGTTTAAAACCAAGCAGCAAAAGGGGATTATTAGAGGAGATTTTGTAAATGATATAAATTTATTGCCTCCGCCGGCTTGGCAATTAATGGATATGGAATATTATATCGGCGCTACCGACAACACGGCTAAAACTATACCGTATGCACCGGCCGACGCCAGGGCTCTAACAATAACAACAAGCCGAGGCTGTCCTTATCGCTGTATATTTTGTCATAATAGCGGGCGCTTTACTCCGGTAAGATATTTTAGCGCCGATCGTGTTTTCCACGATCTTAATTTTTTAGTAAATAAATACGGCTTAAATACTTTTTTCTTTGCCGATGACGAGATGATTGTAAATCAAGACCGTCTGAATAAGCTTTTAACCCTGTTCGAACAAAATGGATTGAAAGAGAGGATTACTTGGGGTTGCCAAGCACGTAGTGATGCTATACTAAGAGTGGATTTGGGAATTTTGTCTAGAATGAAAGATAATGGTTGCTCATTGGTATCTATAGGAATGGAAAGTGGATCGCAAAGAGTGCTTGATATTTTAAAAAAGCAAGAATCTCCGGAAACTCATGTTCAAGCTATGAGATTGTGCAGGCAGGCTGGCCTGAAAGTAAGCGCAAGTTTTATGTTTGGCACACCAGGTGAAACGAAGCAGGATATGTTGGAAAGTTTGGAATTTATAAAAAATAATATTAAATATTTAGATCTTGTTGGGATCGGAATTACTACTCCTTATCCAGGTACAGAACTATGGAAAATGGCAATTGAAAAAAAATTAATAAATAAGGATATTAATTATGGGGTTTTATGTCCAGATAGTGATATGGGTTTTGACGATGAAAGGTTGATCGTAAATACTATGTCTAAAAAAGAATTCAAAATTATTTTTCAGAAAATAAAAACGGAGATTAAGGAGCAGGAAATGAGAAGCGGCCGTATTTCAGCCAATAAGATGTTTAGACTTTTTTTAAAGCACCCGATAATTGGCGTTAAATATATTTTTACCAACCCATTAAACTCGTTTAAGATTATAAGCAAATTTTTTGCGAGTAGATAATAAATTATGAAAAAATTTTTAAATTTATCTAAAAAATTAGTTAACAAATTTTTTGAAGGCAATAGCAATTTATTTAAAGTTTTTTTAGGCAAGAGCCTGCGGCCAAAATGGCTATGGTTCGGCTTGACAGAAAGGTGCAATTCGCGCTGCCAACATTGCAATATCTGGAAAAAACAGCCTGCGAAAGACGAGCTAACCTTAAAAGAGATAAGGAAATGTTTCAGTGATCCGCTTTTTAAAGACATAGAGATTATCATTAATTCAGGCGGCGAGGTATTACTACGGAGCGATATTATTGATATTATCAGGTTGGAACATGAATTTTTTCCGGACGCTTGTCTGAATATCAGCACTAACGGACTGCTGCCTGAACGTATGATAGAGACGGTCGGCACGGTATTGAAAGAGGGTATTAAGATTAATGCTAGCGTTTCTCTTGATGGCATAGGCGAAGAGCACGATAAGATGCGCGGTACGCCGGGAAATTTTAAAAAAGTAGATTATCTTTTGCGCGAGTTGGTAAAATTAAGACAAGAATATCCTCGCCACTTAACCTTAGCTATCGGCTTTACATTGTCCGATTTAACCATAGAAAGTTGGCAAAAAGTTGAAGACTATGCTAATAATTTAAATATTGAATTTATTATGCAATGGTATAACCAATCATCTTTTTATGAAAATAGCCAGAATAATAAAAACCAAAATAAAGAAAAGATGTATGCTGCTGTTAGTAGTCAGCCTAAGACTATCGTACGTGAAAAATGGCTTAGATTTATCCAAAATAAATCGATCAATTTTAGGTGTTTTGCTACCGAAACTTTTTTTATTTTGCGTTGTGATGGCAATATTGCTCCTTGTTTAAGCCGTTGGGATGAGATATTAGGCAATGTTAGAAATAATACTCCGACCGAAATTTGGCAGAGCGACAAAGCGAAAGAAATTAGAAGAAAAATCGTCAATTGCGCCGGTTGTCTAAACTGTTGGGCGGTGGAGTGGAGCGTGTCTACCAGTTTCTACCCACGGTTAATATTTTATTTAAAAAAACCAAAAGCGATTCTCGACCGCCTAAAAAGGCGAGATTAAATAATATGGACCTCTCAATCATCATCGTTTCCTGGAACGTCAAGGAAAAATTAAAAGATAATTTAAGGGCGCTGTTTGAAAGCCAGGGCGCTGATTTTGAAGTTTTTGTGGTTGATAACAATTCAGCCGACGGCACCGTTGAAATGGTCAAACGATATTATCCGCAAGTAAAATTAATAGTTAATCGGGAAAATCTGGGTTTTGCCAAAGCTAATAACCAAGCGATTAAGCAAGCGAGCGGCAGATATGTTTTATTATTAAATCCGGATATGCGCGTGTTTGATGATACTTTGTCGCGCATGATTTCCTGGATGGATAGGCATGACCAGGCTTGGGTGGCCGGCTGTAAATTAGTTGATGAAAGCGCTAAGCTTATAAAGCAGGTGCGCCGTTTTCCCGCGCTAATTGACCAGTTGGCAGTTATTTTAAAAATTCCTCATATCTTTCCTTCGGTTTTGAATAAATATTTAAAAAATGATTTTGATTATTCAAGATCGGCTTCGGTTGATTCTATCAGGGGTGGTTTTTTTATGATAAGAAAGCGGGCGATTGAAAAAATCGGCCTGCTGGATGAAAGATTTTTTCTTTGGTTTGAGGAAGTTGATTATTGCTGGCGTGTTAAACAGGCCGGCGGGCAAATTTGGTATATGCCGACGGCTGAATGCATTGATTTAATCGGGCAGAGCTTTAAGCAAGTGAATTTGGCGGTCAAGCAAAAGTATTTCCGCGACTCCATGCTGAAATATTTTAAAAAATGGCGGCCGGCTTATGAATACTGGATTTTAAAAATAGCTTGGTTCGCCGGTCTGCTGATAGTTACGCTAGGGGAGAAGCTTAGAATAAAGAGCCGAAGTAAAACTTAAAAAACATGGCCTTAAGCCATGTTTTTGTTTTAGCGATTTTTATTTTCTAAATTGCCTTACTGATATAGTAATCTACCGGCGCGTAATCATCGGTTAAAATCGGTATATCCGTATCAATTTCTTTTTTCCATAAATGCTCTAAATATCCATTTAATTCCGGATTAGCGCTATCAAATTTTGGTTCCGATTTAGATTTTAGGGCCACTAATATTATATTTTGCACCGCGCTTCCATTGTTTGGCCGGCTAACCGGGAATAGATAAACTTGCGGGAAAATATTTTTGTAGGTAGCGTATTCGGCTCTTAAAAATTCGCCTTTTTCGCCGTCTATTGCCGAAATGATGTTTAAAATGACGGCCCCGCCATCGTTTAAAATGTCATATTTTTTTTGCACAGCTTCTCTGGTTGTTAGCTGATAAGGCAAAGAATAGCGCGAGCTAAAAGCATCGCCGAAAATTACGTCGTATTTTTTTCGCGTTTTATTTAAAAATACCCTGCCGTCTTCGTGGAAAATATTCAGCCTGGGATTTTCTTTCAGCCTAAAGTATTTTTTCGCCAGGTCGGTGATTTTTTGGTCAATTTCAACCACATCAATCATGGCCTCGGGATATTTGAGTAAAAAATCTTTTGGATATGAATAGCCGGCGCCGCCGAGCATCAAAGTGGCTTTAAAATTGGGATTAAAGTGCTTGGCTAAATGATAATATTTCGTGTATTCATTTACCAATTCATCGCTATCCAAAAACATTGATGAATGATTTTCGTTGTTTATCCCCATTATTTTAGTAAGTCTGTTTGTATTCGGTTCAAGGCGATTATATATCCAAATGCGGTTGTAGGCCGTGTCAACGTCTATAAAGCCATTTTTTAGAGCTAGGCCATCAAGCCCGCTAATTGCCGACCAGCTAACGACGGCAATAATAAAAACAAGCAATTTTGTTTTAGTATATTTTTTTACAGCCAGCGCCAAAGAAACGATAATTAATATTATTGATAAAATAATTAAGAGTTTGTTTGTGCCAAAGCGCGGGATTAAGTAAAAACCGGATAAAAACGTTCCGATAATACTGCCAACCGTGGAGATGGCGTAAAGATTGCCTACGGTTCTGCCCGAGGTATTTAAATTTTCCATTTTTAACTTAACAGCGTAAGGAGAAACCATGCCTAAGAGCATGCTGGCGGGCGAGAATAAAATCAAGGACGCTAAAACCGCGGCCAGGCGGATATCCGTAAAGCTGGCTTGCGAAACAGCCAGTAAAAAATCTTTAATTAGAATCGTTAAGCCGATAGAGATTGCCGCTAAAAGAATAATCAGCGATAAGCCGCTTAGGCTGGTTTTTTTATCCGCGATTTTACCGCCAAGATAGTAGCCGAGGCTAAGGCTGCCTAAAATAATGCCGATTAAGCTTGTCCAGACAAAAATAGAGGTGCCGAAATACGGGCCGAGGACTCTTGAACCGACGAGCTCAAATATCATAACAACGGTTCCGCAGGCGAAGACCGTTATTTCCAAAATATATTTATAAATTTTCATTTTGTCGTTTTTTATTTAACGTAATTTGTTTTTAAATTTTGCTCTTTGTTAAATCTTTCAATTGCTAGTTGAATTAATTTGTCAATCAGCTCGGCATAAGCTATGCCGCTGGCTTCCCATAATTTCGGATACATGCTTATTTTTGTAAAGCCCGGCATGGTATTAATCTCGTTGACGATGATATCCCCGTTTTTTTTGAGAAAAAAGTCAACTCGGCCCGGACCTTCGCAAGATAAAGTTTTAAACGTTTTTACGGCTAAAGCCTGGATTTTTTTTATGGTTTGGCTGGGCAGTTTTGCGGGAATTTCTAAAATCGCGCCTTTTTCATCAAGATATTTGGCTTCATAAGAATAAAATTCATGGCTGGGGGTCACTTCGCCGGGTACGGAGGCGATAGGGTTGGCGTTGCCTAAAACCGAACATTCAATTTCTCTGCCCTTGATATATTCTTCTATTAAAATTTTTGTGTCATATTGCCAGGCGTTTTTTATGGCCTTTAAATATTCGCCTTGGCTATTGACTTTACTCACGCCGACCGACGAGCCCATGTTAGCCGGTTTTATGAAGCAGGGCATGCCGATTTTTTCCGCGATGGTTTTATATCCGGGAATTTTATCGCCTGAATTGAGAGTGATAAATTTTCCGATAGGCAGGCCGGCGTCGCGCAATAAGCGCTTCATTACGTCTTTATCCATGCCGACCGCCGAGCCTAGAACGCTGGCGCCGACGAAAGGAATATTAGCGAGCTTTAATAAGCCTTGGACCGTGCCGTCTTCGCCGAAAGGGCCGTGCAAGATCGGGAAAATGACGTCAATGGATTTTTTCTTGCCTTTGTGGAATAAATTTGATATTTTGCCGCCGCTTTGAGGCACTAAAGCCACGTGGTCGCTGGCTTGATTGAGCCTTATTAATTTGGGGTTGTCCGCGTTAAGCAGGAATTTAGAGCTGTCGCTTAACAGCCATTTGCCGGATTTATCAATGCCGATTAAAATAGGATTGTATTTTTTTTTATCAATCGCTTCAAAAATATTTTTTGCCGACTGCAGAGAGACTTCGTGTTCGGCGGATTTACCGCCAAACAGTATGCCGATATTAATTTTTTTCATATTTTTTGTTTAATAATTAAAGAGCGCTGTTATTTTTTAGCCTGCTTGATTTTTCCCCATTTGACGCGATCCCAGGCTCTTTCGTGGATGTAATAGCCTATGCTGGTGTAAATATTGCTGGCTACCATAAAGCCTAAAGCAATCTCAATTTTTCCCGTCAGTAAATAGACGATGGTAAAATCAAGGATAAGAATGGCTATTCTATAAGTGATCATTTTTGTTAGCGACCTTGGCCAAGATTCTTTAGAATAATGCTGTATATTTTTCATCAGATATTTTTTTCTAGTTTATAAAAATTACCGGTTATTTAGGCTTGTAATTTCTTAATGTAATTATACTAAAATATAGGGGCAAAAGAAAGCGCAGCGACCCTCTGAGTTTTAAAGAAATATTTTTGTATATATTAAATCTTGACATTTTATAATGGATAATATAAATTATTATAAATACTCGGAAAAGTTAGCCGTCCGAGGAGGTCGGATTGCCTCTGGATTCACCGGTTAAATCTAGGGGAAGGGCTAGCTTCGTAAAAAAACAGAGGTTGCTTCAATGAAGCTATGACGACCCACCCACAAAAGAGGTCGTTTTTTTGTAAAATAACAAAAATATTTCTTTAAAATTTCACTTAACGTTTCGCGATATCCGACATTTCAATGAAGCGAAGCAAATTGAAATGTGGCTTTAGCTCTTGCGGATATCGCGTGTTAGGCGATGTAAAAAAACAAATTATTCCTTGGCACCTCCCCTAAAGTTATTTGCAAAGTCAGGCCTGCCGCATATTTCTGCAACCAGAATAACTATTTTTAATAGCGCATTTGTGTCTGAAGGCGTTTCATTTAATAAACGATTAGCCTCGACAGACAATTTATCTAGTTCTTCAATTTTTTGTCTATCTATTTCTGAAATCTTAAAAGGCAGGCCGCTGAATGTCATATTTGGATATCTTTGAGAAAAACCTCTCGGAGCAAGAGGCGGTTTTTTATATTTGCTGCCTTCATCGTAAAGTAGCCTATTAAATGTAAGATATTCGTTTAGATAATCATTTTTCATCAAATCCGATGCGGTATCCTCAGGATGTTCATAAATTGGTTTTTCCATATATTTTATAATTTGTTTTTTTATTTCGCCTAACGTATACCGATAAGCGAAGTTTGACTTATTTTTTATTATCAAAATCGCTAAGCTGTAATTTTGCTTGGCGTAAAATAGACCTAAAAGTGCCATAAAGCACTTCTTTGCCGTGCATTGGAATAATGACGGTTAATTCTGGGTTGTGATGACAACGATACTTAGCGTGCGAGCCATTTTGTGAAACAAAAAAGAAGCCCTTGTTAAGAAGGACTTTCAGTATGAGTCGAAGTGGATAAGGTTTAGGCATATTGAAGCTTAACCGAAGCGATAATCGGATTTTTTACCTCAGCCATTTTTGGAACAGGAATATCTTCAAAATATAATTGCAATGCTTCTTGTAGCATAGCTAAGGCTTCTTTTTTGGTTTTTCCGAAGCTGGAAACGTCAACTTCTAAACATTGAGAAACATAATGTTTGCCCTCTTTCCAAACTACTGATTTTAGGTCTATTTTACGCATATTTTTATAGTTTATGCAGTTATTTTACTGTTAAATAAAAAATAAGTCAAATTTGCGAAAAGTCCGAGCTGAGGACTTTTCCGCTTATCGCGTTGTTAGGCGAGGGTTTGCCCCGCTTTCCTATATGTGAATTTATTAATAATGAGCTGGGCAAAAGCGCAGCGCCCCCCTTGAGTTTATTTTTAATTCCCTTTAATACTGGTGGCGTTTAGACTTACTAAATTTAAACGTGGAAGTTTTTATATATTCATCGACAACTTTCGTTTTCCAAGTCACGGAGTTTTTCAACTCAATGAAATCAATATTATTTTTCTTGGTATCGTAAATCACAAAAGTTGCCACACCAGTTTTGTGGGCAGATATCTCACCAGGGTTAACTACTAAACAGTCGCCGATTTTATCTTCGTTTTTCAAATGATTATGCCCATAAAATACTGCGTCGTAAATTCCAGTTTTTGCCATTGGCTTAGCCAAATCTGGATAATGGGTTATAAAAATTTTTCTGTTATCAAACTCCAAAAAATCGTAAATATTTTCACTTACGGTTAAATTACTTTTTTCACTCAGCGATGTTTTGGTAATCATTGTTTTATCACCATCATTATTTCCCCAAATGGCAAAAATTGGAATTGGTGATTCCGCAAGAACCTTGGCTATTCCGTTATTGATAAAATCGCCAAGAAAAATAATTTGATCGACCTTTCGCTTTTTAATATCTTTCAAGGTCAGAATAATATTATGAAAGTTGTCGTGAATGTCTGATATGATTGCTATTTTCATAAGCGTAAGTATTAAAGGGAATTAAAAATAAATTTCGTCTAACGTTCACGCATCATCTGAAGTTTTCATCCCGATTTAACAGGATGAACCTTTGATTTCAGAAAATGCTTTGTTTAATTATCTCCACCTAAATCTTCATCGAAACTAAGGGATGAAAATTTGGGCGGAGGGAAAATCACATCCTTTGAATATATTTGAGTGATTTTCCCGTAGCCAGATATGCGTTGTTATGCGCTGTTTTGAAAAGCCCCTACATTAGTGTATTTAATTTTGGCAATTCATTTTAGAAAGCTCCTTCATTTTTTATAATTAAATTATCACCTTCTAGGGTAGCGCTAACCTTGTAACCAGCCTCGTTTTCGAATCCAATTTCGTCTAATTGTCCGCTTTCAATAAACTTAATAAATCTTTCAGGTAAATTTAGATCGAAAGATTCAAATTCTTTTAAACTAAAATTATTTCCAAGAGAATATTTTTCATCCATTGGAATTTGAACATGTACTCTGTCAGTTATATGCAATCCATTAGCCTTCTCGTCCATTGAGGTTCTTTCATCTTTAAATGTTTCAGCCATATTTACCATTTGCTCTCCTAACTGTTTTAAGATTTCATATCTAATAAATCTACTGTTAGCTTTATAACCTTCAGCTGTTTTTTCTACTTTTGATAAATCTTCCCAGGATTTTTTCTCTCCTTTATTTTCCATCCCTGGCATTGTTGGTTCTTTCATAATTTTAATATTAATTTATTAATACTTATCTATAAATTCCAGTTATACTTCGACCCCAAAAAGAATTGCCAAAATTATTAAAAAAATAAAGGGGGCTTTTCAAAATGGCGTATAACTAGTTATATGCGAACTTGTTGATTAATTATTTAAAATTAGTTAAAATTATAATATAAATTTCTAACCAGAACCGTTTATGAACGGAAATTATCAATATCCAAGCAAGGATCCGATGTTTAATTTAGCTCGGGAAATGAGGATACGCAATTTCAGCCCGAAAACTATTCAAGCTTATCTTTATTATAACAAAGAATTGCTTAGATTTGCAAATAAAAGCCCGAGAGAGATAAACTCCGAAGACTTGCGGGATTATATTGATTGTTTGTTTAATCTCGGTAAATCATCATCAACCGTTAATTTAGCCATCAATTCTTTCAAATTTTATTACGAAGGCGTATTGCAAAGGAGTTTTTTTATTTCAAAAATCGGAATTAAGCGGCCAAAAAGCGAAAAAAAGCTTCCGGTTGTGCTTAGTAAAAATGAAGTAGTAATGATGATAAACGTTTTGGATAATATTAAGCATAAATTGATGATCCAAATATTATTCGGTTCAGGGCTCCGAGTCAGCGAAGCGGTTGATCTGAAAATCAATGATATTGATTTTTTCCGCAGGATTATTACGGTCAGGCATGGCAAAGGCGCCAAAGACAGGATAACGATAGTTTCCGATCAGACTTTAAGAAATATTGAAAAATATTTACTGGAATATCAGCCGCTGACTTTTTTATTTGAAAGCCAGCCCGCCGGAACAAAATTAACCGTGCGCACAATTCAAAAAATAGTGGGCGAGGCGGCGCGCTTGGCTAAAGTAAAGCCCAATATATCCGCGCATAGCCTGCGCCACAGTTTCGCCACTCATTTACTTGAAAGCGGAACTGATATAAGGTATATACAGGAGCTATTGGGCCACGCGCGGCTGGAAACCACGCAGATCTATACCAAAGTGGCGAATAATAAATTAAGAGAGATAGTAAGTCCGCTGGAATAAATCAGCGCGGCTCGCGATGACAATTTTAACTTATGAATAAAAAAGTTGCCATAATAATCAGTCCGAATTATAAAGATTACGCCGAAAAATATTTGGCGGAATGTGCCGCTAGCATAAAAAAGCAGGCTTACGCTGGCGAAATGAAAATTTTTATAACTGACAATGAAAGCACGGAAGAAAGCTATGATTTTTTAAAGCGAGCGGCGCCGGAAGCGGAAATAATCAGAAATAAAAATAATGGCGGGTTTGCCAAAGGGAATAATGATTGCATGAAATTAGCGCTAGAGCGGGGATTTGACTACGTGATTTTATTCAATATGGATACGGTTTTAGAGGCGGATTGCGTCGGGAAGATGGTGCGAGAAGCAGAAGAAAATAGAATCCCTCTAGCCCCCTTTGCTAAAGGGGGTAAAATCGGCGCGGTGCAGGCGAGATTAATGCTTTATAGCGATAAAAATAAAATAAACAGCTTAGGCAATATTACGCATTTTTTGGGTTTCGGGTATAGCCAAGGCTATGGAGAAGAAATGGCGGATAAAAAAGACCAAATGACAAATGAAATTTGCTACCCGTCCGGCGCGGCGGTTTTATTTAAGCGCGAGGCCTTAGAAAAAGTCGGCTTGTTTGATGAGGAATTTTGGATGTATAATGAAGATCAGGATCTGGGCTGGCGGCTATGGCTGGCCGGCTTTAAGTGTATTTTGGCGCGCGAAGCCGTGGTTTACCATAAATACGAGTTTTCCCGCAGCATTAAAAAATATTATTGGATGGACCGCAATCGCCTTATCGCCATGCTGAAAAATTATCATTTATTTACTTTAATATTGATTTTTCCCGCGCTGGTTGCCATGGAACTCGGCTTATTATTTTTTGCCGCGCGCAAAGGCTGGTTTAAGGAAAAGCTCGGGGTTTACAAATATTTTTTAAGCTTAAAAAATTGGCGCTATATCAGGCAAGCCCGCGAACGGGTTCAAAAATTAAGGCAAGTTAAAGACAAAGATATAGTAAAATTATTTTCCGGCAGGATCTGGTATCAAGAGATTAACAGCAAGCAGCTGGAGATTTCCAACGTGGTTTTTAATATATATTGGCGGGCAGTAAGGTTTTTAATTGCGTGGTAATTTTTTATTATGGATATCAGCATCGTTATAGTAAATTATAAGTCCAAAGATTTAACTCTGAACTGCGTCCGGTCTATCAGGCAAGCTGATTGGCCCGGCTTGGCTTATGAAATTATAATCGTAGATAATTATTCCGGCGATTTAAAAGGCGATGATTTAAAGCAATTCGGAGATATTAAATTTATCATGAACGGCCAAAATATCGGCTTGGGCGCGGCTAATAATAAAGGCGCGAGGATCGCCCAAGGGAAGTATATCGTGATTATGAATCCGGATACTTTGGCCGGCAAAGATGTTTTTTTAAAGCTGTTTAATTACCTGGAAAATAATCCCGGAGCCGGTGTAGTTGGGCCTAAGCAATTTAACCTTGATAAGACTATCCAGGCTTCTTGCTTTCGCTGGCCCGGATTAATGACGCCGCTTTTCAGGCGCACCCCTTTAGGGAAAATTGGACTTGGCAAAAAAGATTTAGACAGATTTTTATATAAGGATTATAATAAAGACAGCCTGCGCGAAGTGGATTGGCTTTTAGGCTCATTTTTGTTCTGCCGCGCTTCGGCCTTTAGGCAAATCGGACTGTACGATGAAAAGTTTTTTCTTTATTTTGAGGACACTGATTTATGCAAGCGTTTTTGGCAGGCCGGCTGGAAAGTCGTCTATAATCCGCAAGCCATGATTATCCATAATCATGCCCGGCAAAGCGCGCGCGTCGCCTGGTATAAATTTTTTACCAGCCTAACTGCCTGGCATCATATAATTTCCTGGCTTAAATATTTAAAAAAATGGGGGATAAGTTAAAAACTTTTTTCCGGCTAGCGGGATAAAAATATTTTGATTATAAATTAATATTATGCAAAAAATAAAAAAAGCTATCGTGGCCGTGGCCGGCTCGGGCACTAGGCTCTTACCGGCGACTAAAGCCATGCCTAAAGAAATGCTGCCGATCGTTGATAAGCCGATTATCCAGTTAGTGGTTGAAGAATTAGTGGCGGCCGGGATTGAGGATATAATTTTAGTCACTAAATGGGATAAAAAGCCTTTGGAAGACCATTTTGATTATAATTGGGCGCTGATTGATGATTTAAAAAAAGCCGGCAAAGATAAATTAATGGAAGAGGTAAAAAAAATAGCTAACCTCGCCAATTTTATTTATGTCAGGCAAAAAGGACCGTACGGCAACGGCACGCCGGTTTTATCCGCGGCCAGCCTTGTCAAAGGCGAGCCGTTTATGTTCGTTTGGGGCGATGATTTGGTAAAATCAAAAGTGCCTTTCGCCAAGCAGATGACCGATGATTATAATAAAACCGGCCATCTGATGATCGGCGTGCAGGAAGTGAGCAAAGAAGATGTTGTCCGCTACGGCATCGTTAAAGTTAAAAAAGGCACTATGCAGATTCAGGATATAGTTGAAAAGCCGAGCGTTAAAGAAGCGCCGTCGCGCCTGGCCGATTTCGGCCGCATGATTTTAAACCAGGATGTCGTGGATGTTTTAAAAAATTTGCCTTTGGGTAAGGGCAACGAACTTTGGATAGTTGACGCTATTAAGCAGTATGTTAAGCAAGGCGGTAAATTTTACGCTAAAAAAGTGCAGGGCGGCGAATGGCTGACCACCGGCGACCCGCTTAATTACATGAAGACCATGCTGAAATACGCTTTTGACCGCGATGATATCGGCCCGGAGATAAAGAAATTTACTAAAGAGTTATTAAAGAAATAATGCGATCCTTAAATTATATTTACCCCCTTTGTTAAAGGGGGTTTTTATATGTTATAATATAAATATATTAATACTAACAATTTTTCTATGAAATACGATGTTATAACCATAGGCGGGGCGACCGAGGACATTACTTTTTATACCAGCGAAGGTATTTTAATCAACAACAAGAAAGATTTGACCCGGCAGAAATTATTGGCTTTTGAATATGGCGCCAAAATTAAGGTTGATAAGTCTTTTTCCAGTTTCGGCGGCGGCGCGGCTAACGCCGCGGTTTGTTTGTCCGGCTTCGGCTTTAAGGCGGCTTGCCTCTCGGCCATCGGCGAAGACGCCCGCGGCCAAAGAATTTTAAATAATTTTCAAGCCCATGGCGTTGACATAACTTTAGTGCAAAAAGTTAAAAAAATTGAGACCGGCTTTTCTTTTTTATTGGTCGGGCCGACTAACGAGCATATTGTTTTTTCCAATCGCGCGGCCAACAGCGAATTAACCATTAATAATTTTGAAGTTGAGACTCTATATCAAAGCGAGTGGATATATTTAACCTCTTTATCCGGGGAATGGAAAAGAAATTTAGAAAAGATTTTCTCCGTGAAAAATGAAAAGATTGCCTGGAACCCGGGACATAGGCAGATTTTAACCGGCCTCTCTGGCATCGGGAAATATTTTAAAAATACAACCTGCTTGATTGTTAATAAAGACGAAGCCATAGAATTAGTCATGTCAGATAAAAAATATAAAACTAAGAGCCGCGCCTTTTTAAATAATGTAAAAAATTTGCTCTTGGCTCTAAGTTCTTACGGCCCTAAAATCGTTGTTATCACCGGCGGACGGGACGGCGCCGACGCGATTTGCGAAAATAAAATTTATCATCAGCCGATCATAAAAGAAAAACAGCGCGCCGATACCACTGGAGTGGGCGATTCTTTCGGTTCGGCTTTTATCGCCGGACTGGAATTATATAAGCAAGACATAAAAAAAGCCTTGCATTTAGCTTCAAGAAACGCCGCTTCGGTAGTTAGCATCCCCGGGGCGCAAAACGGCTTATTAAGCAAAAAAGACCTTTAACCAATAGCATTATTATGAAAGTACCTATTGAAATATCGGCTCGCCACATTCATTTATCATGCGAAGATACGGCCGTTTTATTCGGCGCCGGCTTTGCCTTGTCAAAATATAAAGATTTATCCCAGCCCGGGCAGTTCGCGGCCAATGAAACCGTTAAGCTTATCGGCCCGAGAGGGGAGATAGAAAAAGTCAGAATTCTTGGCCCCTGCCGCAAAGAAACGCAAATAGAGGTATCGGAAACTGATGCTAAAGCGCTCGGCTTAGAGCCGCCGATTAGAGATTCGGGTAATTTAGTCGGAACATCTGGCATTAAAGTTATCGGTCCGCGCGGCCAGCTTGAATTAAAGCAGGGCTTGATTTTAGCTTTAAGGCATATCCATATTGATCCGGCGACCGCCGCTGAAATTGGAGTAAAAAATTATGACCGCGTTAAAGTTGACACGAGCGGCGAACGTGATTTACTTTTTGAAAATGTTTTAGTCAGAGTCAGCCCGGATTTTAAGCTGGCCATGCATATTGATACGGATGAAGCCAACGCCGCCGGGATAGATAAGAACAATTGTGAAGGAGAGATCATTATGTAAACAAAATTAATAATTTATAATTCCTAATATCTAATTTCTAATAAATGACTAAATCCCAATACCCAATGACCAAAAAAATTCCAAATTTTAAATCCCAAAAAATAAATTAGGATTTGGGGCTTAAGATTTTATTGGACATTAGCGCTTGGACATTGGGGTTTAATTAGATTAATTAGTAATTAGAGTAATTAGAAATTTAAAAATTATGCCCGAGCTGCCGGAAGTAGAAACTATCGTCCGCTATTTAAACAGGGGACTTAAAAATAAAAAAATTATCGGTATTGAATCGCTTGATCATAAAGTTTTTCAGCTGTCCGGCGGAAAAATCAAGGAGGCGGTTGGCAAAAAAATCAAAGCGGTTAAGCGCCGGGCCAAGATGATAATTATTGATTTGGGCGAGTTAAGCTTAATAGTCCACCTTAAAATGACCGGCCAGCTGGTATATAAAATAAAAACCAAAATAATCGCCGGCGGCCACCCGATTTTAAATCAAGCTCAAGAGCTGCCTAATAAATTTACCAGGGTTATTTTTAGATTTAACGATAAAAGCGCTTTGTATTTTAACGATGTCAGGAGATTTGGCTGGATAAAATTAGTTTCCTTGGGTGAATTAAAAAGCATTGGCCGGAGTTTGGGAGTAGAGCCGTTAAGCCCGAAATTTACTTTAAAATATTTTAAACAAGTTTTAACCCATAAGCGAAAAACCACGATTAAACAATTTTTGCTGGACCAAAAATATATCGCCGGTATAGGCAATATTTACGCCGATGAAGCTCTTTTCGCCGCGCGCCTTAAGCCTGTTAGGCGGGTGGAAACTTTAAGGCCAGATGAAATAAAAAAGTTATGGCTGATGATTCCTAAAATATTGCGCTATGCCATAAAATATCGCGGCACTTCATTTAACGATTACGTAGATGCTCGAGGGCAAGCCGGAAATTTTGTAAAATATTTGCAAGTTTACGGCCGGGCAGGGGAGAAATGCAGAAATTGCGGCGGCATTGTCAGAAAGATGAAACTCGGCGGCCGAGGCACCCATTGGTGCGATCGCTGCCAAAAATAAAATTTTATATGAGATTTAATAAATCGGCTAAAAAAATATTTATCGTGATAATATTTTTAACAGCGGTTTTTTTATTATCTCATTTTACCTTCGCCGCCCCCCTTTCTCCCGACGCCATCGCCCTGCGCGTTTTACCCAACCCGGGGCATTTCTCTCCTCTAACCTGGTACAAAAAGAATCTGAAGCTCCAAGGTTCGCCCCAGTCTCTAATCGTTGACGGCTATGAAGCTATCCGCGACGGCCGCACGGTTTACGTCAACGCGGCCAATATTGAT
>Ga0172379_10001064_pt1 | contig 59101 bp, 64 predicted proteins | sample GrowelOW334metaG_FD_119756 | JGI IMG/M metagenome (GOLD analysis project Ga0172379, IMG submission 119756) | Groundwater microbial communities from an aquifer near a municipal landfill in Southern Ontario, Canada - Groundwater well OW334 metaG | ecosystem: Environmental > Aquatic > Deep... | reverse complement strand
CATCTGCTCGTCCCCCTCCAGCACCAGCTGGATATCGATGTAACGCCGATGCGCTTCTAGCCGCGCCACCGCCTTCGTCTTGCCCGGCACCAGTTCCACGATGGCGAACAGATCGTCGCCGACGATGGGATAGCGCCCCGGCGCCAGCGCGTACAGATCGGTGTCGCGGATATAGTCGAATGCGCGCTGGAACAGCGGATGCAGCGCGGCATAGCGGGAGGATTGGGAGAGGGCGGAGAGGATCAAAGACTAAGATTTCCTTGGCGCGCAGCTGCAGGCAATGGCAAATCATCAGTCTTTATCACCGCAATATTTGCTCTTTTCCCATATCGAACAATATCACCGTCTTCTGAATAAATAGTTGTCGCATTATGTGCGGCAGCTATTGCTACGATTTGCCAATCAAATTTAATTTTGGACTTTGATACTTGTTGCTTACCTTTAGAATCCAGCGCCTCCTCAAGTAGCAGCGCGCACTCCATGGCCGCTCTTGAATCAAATGGAGTAATCTGAAATGCAGATTTTAGAGTGAGTCTTTGATGAATCGCTTCTCTTGCCTTCCCCGCTCGCACCATTAACTCAGTAAGCGCAGGGGTGGGAATTAGTATTTTAGTTCGCTGTTTTTGAAGTTCAGAAACCAGATGATCTAGCTTGGCACGTCGATCCCCTTTAAGGCGAGGGTTGAACAGGTCTATTAACACCGAAGCATCAAAAGCAACAGCCATCAATTACCTCTCAATTTTCTGAGTTCTGCTTGAGGATCATCCATTTCATTCCATGGATTACCTTCAACTGCTCGCAAATCATCAACGAGTTGTTCAAGCTGAGTATCATCAAGAACCTCAAAACTCTTAATATCGAACTGCTCAAGCTCCCATTTACGCTCTGGGGTACGACACCACCTTCCATTTCCAGCTATACGCACAGGCTTATCAAAAAGGAATGTTGCTAACTGACGAGCAATATCTCGATTGGTTTGGCATTTGTAAATGATCTTGCCTCCCCCCTCAATCCAGACAGGAACTGAGTCGTCTTTACCCCCGACACGAATGACAATGCCATCCAATTCGCCTTGCTCATGAACAACGACTTCCTCTGCCAATGGAGTCTTTTTCCCGGGGAAATTTAGAACAACCCCCCCATTTTTTATTCTTAGAGTGGCCGAGGCGTTGTCTTCGCGCAACATGCGATTTATTTCTAAGTTAGCTTTCTCCAGATCCGGTGGAGCATCAAGAGTACCTACAAGTTGCAAGCGCGCTGTAACTTTAGGCGCGGCCTCATATTCAACAGCAATCTCAGGAATAGCACTACCTTTGCGCACCTTCATAAAGTGAACATGATTTTCGTCGCCAAACATAACTGAGAGTTTCGCTAAATATTTGGCGAGTTTAACCATTGGAAGCGTTTCGGGCTTCCAAGCGTCAATGCGAAAATCATAGTGAATCAAATCATTCATGATCGAGGCCTAATAACAACAATATTCAGCTGCAAGGTCTATTAATCAGCTGGTGCATTGTGCATCCGTAAATTACAAAACGTCAACTTGGCGATTAGATAAACCTCGCCACCATCCCGTTAGCCAACTCGCCCGGCAGCGGTATCCGCACGCGATGCCCGCTGCCGGGTGCGACGGCAATCGCCTCGCCATCCAGATTCTTCATCTCTTTCAACTCGACGATGCAGTTGCCCGACGGATGGATGATCTCCAGCCTGTCGCCGACGCTGAAGCGGTTCTTCACGTCGATCTCGGCCATGCCGTCCGCGCAACTCACGATGTCGCCGACATATTGCTGGCGGAAGCTCTCGGAGTGGCCGCGCATGTAGTTCTGCTGCTCGTGGGTGTGGTGGCGTTCGTAGAAACCGTCGGTGTAGCCGCGGTTCGCCAGCGCATCCAGCGCACCCAGCAATTCGAGGTTGAACGGCCTGCCTTTCATGGCGTCGTCGATGGCCTGGCGATACACCTGCGCGGTGCGTGCGACGTAATAGATGGACTTGGTACGGCCTTCGACCTTCAGCGAATCCACGCCTATCTTCACCAGCCGCTCGACATGCTCCACCGCGCGCAGGTCCTTGGAGTTCATGATGTAAGTGCCGTGCTCGTCTTCCAGCACCGGCATCAGTTCGCCCGGATGATCCTTGCGCGAGATGACATAGACCTTGTCTGCCAATGGGTGGCGCGGTTGCGAGCCACAATCGGACAGCGGGCTCTCGCTCAGCGCCTTGTCGAAATCGAAATCTATTTTTTGTATATCGCCCGTGCCGTCTTCGGCTGCGCTGTCCACCTTGTAGTCCCAGCGGCAGGAGTTGGTGCAGGTGCCTTGGTTCGCGTCGCGGTGGTTGAAGTAGCCGGACAACAGGCAGCGGCCGGAATAGGCGATGCACAGCGCGCCGTGGATGAACACTTCGAGTTCGATGTCCGAGCATTGCTGGCGGATCTCTTCGATCTCGTCCAGCGACAGTTCGCGCGACAGGATCACACGCGACAGGCCCAGCGATTTCCAGAACTTCACTGCGGCGTAGTTGACGGTGTTGGCCTGCACCGAGAGGTGTATCTCCTGCTCCGGCCAGCGCTCGCGCACCATCGCGATCAGGCCGGGGTCGGCCATGATCAGCGCGTCGGGTTGCATCGCGATCACCGGCTCCATGTCCGCCATGTAGGTCTTCACCTTGGCGTTGTGCGGCATCAGGTTGCTGGCGACGAACAGCTTCTTGCCCAGCGCATGCGCCTCCTGAATGCCGATACCCAACTCTTCCAGCCGGAATTCGTTGTTACGCGCGCGCAGCGAATAGCGCGGCTGACCGGCGTACACCGCATCCGCGCCGAAGGCGTAGGCGGTGCGCATCTTATCCAGCGTACCGGCGGGAAGAAGAAGCTCGGGAGCTTTCATCACAAGCCTAACCGCTTGCAGAGTTCCTGCGACGGACCGGCTTGGTTCAGCGTATAGAAGTGCAAGCCCGGCGCACCGCCTACCAGCAGCTTCTCGCACAACTGGGTGACCACGTCGAGGCCGAAGGCCTGCACCGACTCGCTGTCGTCGCCGTAGCCTTCCAGCGTCTTGCGCATCCAGCGCGGAATCTCTGCGCCGCACATGTCGGAGAAGCGCGCGAGCTGCGAATATTTCACGATGGGCATGATGCCGGGCACGATGGGCGCGGTCACGCCCAGCTTGCGGCATTCGTCGACGAAATAGAAATAGCTGTCGGCGTTGTAGAAATATTGCGTGATCGCGGAATTCGCACCCGCGGCCACCTTGCGCTTGAAGTTAGCCAAGTCGTCGCGCGCCGATTTTGCCTGCGGATGGAACTCCGGATAGGCGGCGACTTCGATGTGGAAGTGTTCGCCGGTCTGCGCGCGTATGAACGACACCAGCTCGTTGGCGTACTGGAATTCGCCTATGCTGCCCATGCCAGACGGCATGTCGCCGCGCAGCGCGACGATGCGATTCACGCCCATCTGCTGGTAGGTCTGCAGCAGGCTGCGGATGTTGTCGCGCGTCGAACCGACGCAGGACAGGTGCGGCGCGACCTGAAGACCTTCGGCCTTGATCTGGCGTACGGTTTCCAGCGTGCGTTCCTGGGTGGAGCCGCCCGCGCCGAAGGTGACGGAGAAGAATTCCGGGTTGAGCGCCGCGAGCTGCTTGCGCGTCGCGGCCAGTTTTTCCATACCCTCCGGCGTCTGGGGCGGGAAGAATTCGAAACTGAAAAGTGGTTTGTTCATGATTTTCTCAAAAGCTGTTGAGCGGCGGCAGAGAGCCCCCACGAGATGATGCTGTACAGCACTGCGCCGAGCACGCCGAACCAGAAACCGTCGACGATGAAGCCCTTGAGCACGGAGCCGACGAACCAGAACAGCAGGCCGTTGATCACGAAGATGAACAGGCCCAGCGTCAGCAGCGTGACCGGCAGCGTGAGCAACAGCAGCAGCGGACGGATCAGCGTGTTGACCAGTCCGAGGAAGAACGCGGCGATCATCGCGTCGGCGAAGCCGTCGAGATGTATGCCCGGGACGAAGTTCGCCACGGTCAGCAACGCCAGCGCATTCAATATCCAGATCAGCAGCAGTCTCATCGATCTCTCTTTCGAAGCCGCATGGTAAAACGCCGCTCCACCGGCGAAACTCGCTGGGGAGCGGCGATGCTATGCACGCTCGTCTAACGAGAAACTCGCGTAGCGATTCGCTCGCCTCCTCTCCCGCTTGCGGGAGAGGATTGAGGAGAGGGAATGGGCATGGCAAGTTTCATCATCAGGGACGGCGCAGTTACCATGCCCATTAGTAGCGGTAGTGGTCGGCCTTGTACGGACCTTCCTTAGGCACGCTGATGTACGCGGCTTGCTGGTCGGTCAGTTCGGACAGTTGTGCGTTCAGCGTCTTCAATTGCAAACGCGCGACCTTCTCGTCCAGATGCTTCGGCAACGTGTACACGCCGACCGGGTACTTGCCCGAATCGCGTTCGGTCCACAGCTCGATCTGAGCGATGGTCTGGTTCGCGAAGGAAGACGACATCACGTAGGACGGATGGCCGGTACCACAACCCAGGTTCACCAGACGGCCCTTGGCCAGCAGGATGATGCGCTTGCCGTCCGGGAAGATCACGTGGTCGACTTGCGGCTTAATCTCTTCCCACTGGTATTTCTCCAGCGAAGCGACGTCGATCTCGTTGTCGAAGTGGCCGATGTTGCAGACGATGGCGTTGTTCTTCATCGCCTTCATGTGGTCATGCGTGATGACGTGGAAGTTGCCGGTGGTGGTGACGAAGATGTCGGCCTTGTCGGCGGCATATTCCATCGTAACGACGCGGTAGCCTTCCATCGCGGCCTGCAGAGCGCAGATCGGGTCGATCTCGGTGACCCAGACTTGTGCGGACAGCGCGCGCATCGCTTGTGCAGATCCCTTGCCCACGTCGCCGTAACCGGCGATGACAGCGATCTTGCCGGCGATCATCACGTCGGTCGCGCGCTTGATGCCGTCCACCAGCGATTCGCGGCAGCCGTACAGATTGTCGAACTTGGACTTGGTGACGGAATCGTTGACGTTGATGCCGGAGAACTTCAGTTCGCCGCGCGCATGCATTTGGTACAGGCGGTGCACGCCGGTGGTGGTTTCCTCGGTCACGCCCTTGACTGCGGCGAGGCGGGTGGAATACCAGGTCGGATCGGTCGCCAGCTTGGCCTTGATCGATTCGAACAAACAGGTCTCTTCTTCGGAACCCGGATTCGCGATCAACGATGCGTCGGTTTCGGCGCGTGCGCCCAGATGCAGCAGCAGCGTGGCGTCGCCGCCGTCGTCCAGGATCATGTTGGACAGGCCGCCGTCGGCCCATTCGAAGATGCGGTGGGTGTAATCCCAGTATTCGGTCAGCGTCTCGCCCTTAACTGCGAACACCGGCGTACCGCCCGCGGCGATGGCTGCGGCGGCGTGATCCTGGGTCGAGAAGATATTGCACGATGCCCAACGTACCTGCGCGCCGAGCGCGGCCAGCGTCTCGATCAGCACGGCTGTCTGGATGGTCATGTGCAGCGAACCGGTGATGCGCGCGCCTTGCAGCGGCTGGGTCTTGGCGAATTCTTCGCGGATGGCCATCAGGCCGGGCATTTCACCTTCGGCGATGGCGATTTCCTTGCGCCCCCAAGCGGCGAGGCCGATATCGGCGATGACATAATCGTTGAAAGCAACAGCATTCATGAGCAAGCTCCATTCATAAAGGTTAATGAATGGGTGCCGTTTGGACATCCGAGCCTGGCGGGAAAATGACCTTCGAACCGCTGCAGCACCCCTCGGAGGGGGCGAATTATAACGTAAAAACAATTCCGGACGGTCGCCGCAAACCATAACGGCGACTTGCCCGACCGTTCGCAAGCTAATTCCGTATCTGGACCGAGCCGGCTATCGATTCCACACTGCTCAGATGTTTGCCGAAATAATGAGTCTTAGGCGCCGAGAACGTCATCAGGAAAAGCTTGCCGTGCTGGACAACCCCGTAGGCAACGCCTTTCAGTTCGACTTCATCTTCCTTGCGCAAGACGCTGTAATCGAAACGGAAGCCCTCCCCTCCTGCAAAAGCGGTCGGCGATAGCTTGTCGAGTCTGAAGGTGCTGCCATCGGCTGCGACCACCGTCTCGAACAGCTCTACGATCTCGTGAGGCGGCATACCCACATGGAAGCGCGGTTGCTGCTTTTCCTTCCTGCCTTGTAGCTCGGCCAAGGCCTCGCCATCTCCGATAGCGGGATAGAACGTCAGCCTGTCCAGCGGCAAACCGTCTGCCGTCCAGATTTCGACCTTGCCCTTCCCGGGGGCATCGATGCGATTCCACGCCTTATCGAGTTGCGTCACCATTTTCTCGTTGACCGAAACTTTGCCGGGGCCAATCTTGGTAACATTCGCACAAGAAGCCAGCAACACCACCACTCCAAGCAGTAACCACCTCATCTCTCAACTCCCTTTTTCTAAATAACTAAGAATCATTGTCGCATCGACGGCTTCCGGCCTTGCTGCCAGATAATGGCGAAAGGAATCCTTTGCGGACTGGTGATCGCCCTGCTGACGCTGAATCATGCCCATCGAGCGATACAACTCAGCCGGCGTATCCGGCCGCTCGGCAGCGGCGCGATACTCATTCATCGCGCGCTCCATATCTCCATCCGCCGCACGCAAGCGATAGGTCTCGCCCAGGAAAAAACGCAACTCGCTGTCGCCGGGAGATCGCTGCAACATGATTTCCAGCAACGCCAGTGTCTCACCGGATTTCCGGCGCTTGAGTTCATCCTCCAGCCACTCCCGACGATAAGGCGCAAGCATGCTTGCATAATCCCCCTCATAAGGAGAAAGTTGACCAGCGGAGAGCCTCTTTGCGCGCGCCACCAAATCGTCCTGTCGCTCGACTGCGGGAGGGTGAGAGGCGAAAAGCACGCTTTTTTCGGCAGGCGCTCCAGACCAGTCCTTTTCGGCATTAATTTCCGCAAGCAACTGCGCCCACACTTTCGAGGCTTCCATCGGCTCATAGCCGGCTTTTGACATCAATTCGAGTCCGATCCGGTCCGCTTCCCGCTCCTGATCCCGACCATAAGCGAACATACCCGCCACAAGCGCCATCTGCGCCAAAGGCGCCGTCCCTCCTGCGCCCGCCGCACTCAAGGCTATGCCGAGAAACTGGCCAAAAGCCGAGCGGCTCTTGGCGTCTCGCAACCTGTCCAGAGAATGGCGAGACAAATAATGGCCAATCTCATGCCCGATGATGGCGGCAAGTTGCGCTTCGTTTGCCATACGCAACAACAGTCCGGACCATATTTGCAGCATGCCGTTCGGTGCCATACTGGCATTGAACAATGGGGTGCGAACCGGATAAACGCGGATATCCAGACTATGCTCGCCCGCCAGACGAGTGGCGATACGCGTCAGATAGTCGTTTAGCGGCCTTTCCTTGATCAGGAACATGCTGCGTCGCAACTTGGCCTCTTCGCGATCCATCATCGCCCACAACCCGCCCTCTTCGGAACCGGCAAGCGGACGCTGAAAACGCTGCGGCGCCTGCCAGACATCGGTGTTTGTCGATGTAGCCAGCGCCAATGCCGGGAAAGCGCCAACCAGACCGCAACAGCCGCATCCAACGAGGAATTGTCTGCGGTCCATGTTTATTCGGGAAATTTATCCAGCAAGGCATCCAGCGATTCTTTTGCGGAACTGGCGGTGCGCAAATCGCCTGTCCCGCGAACCAATTGATTGAACCAGAGAATCTCGCCGCTGGACAAGTCGACCAGGGAAACATATCCGACTTGCACCCCGCCTCCAAGCCCCACGCCAAACATGGCCGCCACCACCATGGCGGCTACTCGCTCGCCGGAAGCATAACTGTCTCGCATGAAGGTAAACAGGGCGTAATCGGCGCCGGTTTTTTGGCGGATAGTTGCGACATCTGGCCCCAGCGTCCACTCCAGACGCTTCTCCTTGGTAGGGAGATTCATCGGACCGAAATGATGGAAGTTGATTGCCGAGCCGACGGCACCATGCAGACGATTAAGGCTATCGATGGCATCATCAGGCTCATCCGGAAGTTCGCTGAATACAATGGCATTCTTGTGCTCGCGAGTGTGGAAAGCCCCCTTGAGATTCCCCAGGGCCTGCGATGTCCACTCGGCTTGCGGCTCAAGCACTCCCCCTGCGCTGATCGAAAAAAGCTCGACGTCCATAGGCATTAGCACCACCTTGGAACCCGAAGGAAGCGTCTTGAAACCGGGCGATTGTGCGGGACTTGCATTTGCAGCCTGCGCCAGAAAAACCAAAACGAGCAACAACAGCCTGCCAAAATTCTTATGGAACACCATTTTCTCCCTTTCGAATTAACGAATAGCTTCCGTTCACTTATTTCGGGTTATTGGCTACCCGTCTTCCGCACGAAACCGACAGCAGGCAAAGCTACCAAAGATTCGAACGATGCCGCAAGAACAATCCAACATTCCAGAAAACAAACCTGGTCGAACTACCAGGGAGTCACCGCCAAGCCGCTCCACAGCGCCTGCGTGTCGCGAATATCCCACTTGGCCGGATCTTCGTGGGAAACGATCTTGTCCTTGCAGGCCGGCTTCGACAAGTCCAGCGACACCGGCGGCACCCTGCCGTTCGATTTGATCGAGAAGAACACCATCAGCATGGGCTTGAGCAGCGACTGTTCGTTTTGTTCGATGACCACGCCCAGCATTTCCGATTCCAGCCTGACCAACGAACCGATAGGATAGATGCCGATACTGCGCACGAAGGCCTCAAATATGCGCTGATCGAAGTGCCCTTTGCTCCACTCGGCCATCTTGCGGATCGACTCGGCAGGCTCCCAACCGTTTTTATACGGACGATTGGATGTAATCGCATCGTAAACGTCACACACCGCCCCCATCCTGGCGTACAGGGATATTTCCCCGCCGGCCAGCCCATCCGGATAACCGCTGCCGTCCACCTTCTCATGGTGATGCAGACAGACATCCAGCGCGAGTTCGCCTATCCCCACGCCCTCCAGCAACATCCGGTGGCCCTCGGCCGGATGGCTCTTCATCGTATCGAACTCCGCCTCGGTCAGTTTGCCCGGCTTGTCGAGTATCTCCGGGGGGATCATCATCTTGCCGACATCGTGCAGCAAACCGGCCAGGCCTGCCTGCCGCGTCTGCTCGTCGTTGAACCCCATCGTCCGCGCCAGCGACACCATCAGCGCACACACCGCAACCGAGTGCATGTAGGTGTATTCGTCCTTGTTCTTCAGCCGCGCAAGGCTGATCAGCGCGCCCGGATTGCGCATCACCGAGGTGGAAATTTCCTCGACGATGGGCAGCGCATCGCCGACATCCAGCGCTTTGCCCATGCGCGCTTCATGGAACATCGAGGCGACGGCCTGCTTGGATTGGGCGCATATCTTCACCGCGCGCGCCGCTTCCTGCGCGATGTTGGCGCGCGTCTCCGGCTTGCTGGAAACTTCCACCTGCGCGAGCGTAGCCTCGACCTCGGCCGCAACCGCCTCTCTGGTCGTACCGCCATCGACATCCAGCCCCTTGGAGGTATCTATCCACGCCTCCTTTAGTCCGGTGGAAAGAATCGTCTGCAGGTCTTTCGGGTCGTCCAGCAGGAAGGCGCCGCGCCAGAACGGATGGTCCATCCACGAGCCGCAAAACTCATGGATATGCATACCCAGTCGCAGTTGTTCAACCCCAATACGTTTCAGCATGATCGATCGATCCGTCAGGAGACCGGCAGATTCTATACGAAAAAAAGCCGCCCCCGAGGGGACGGCTTCAATGTTGCTGCCTTGTCTGTATTTTGGCTTCAGCCGCCGCTTCGCGGCTTAACGCCCGCAAGCGGGCAGTTAGCCTGCGCCCGAACAATGACAAAACCGCTACGCGGCGGACTTACAGTCCGGCATCCGCGCGGAGCGCGGCTGCTTTGTCAGTATTTTGGCTACGGCCGGTGCTGCGCACCTTAACATCGCAAGCGATGTTAGCCTTCGCCCGAACAATGACAAAACCGCTACGCGGCGGACTTACAGTCCGGCATCCGCGCGAAGCGCGGCTGCTTTGTCAGTGTTCTCCCAAGTGAACCCTGGCTCTTCGCGGCCGAAGTGGCCGTAAGCGGCAGTGTTCTGGTAGATCGGACGCAGCAGGTCGAGCATCTGCACAATGCCCTTCGGACGCAGGTCGAAGTGTGTCTTCACCAGTTCGGCGATCTTCTCGTCGGAGACCTTGCCGGTGCCGTAGGTCATGACCATCACGCTGGTCGGCTGAGCCACGCCGATCGCGTAGGAGATCTGGATCAGACACTTGTCGGCCAGACCGGCGGCGACGATATTTTTCGCCACATAACGGCCCGCGTAAGCTGCGGAACGGTCAACCTTGGAAGGATCCTTGCCGGAGAACGCGCCGCCGCCGTGCGGGGCTGCGCCGCCGTAGGTATCGACGATGATCTTGCGGCCGGTCAGGCCGCAGTCGCCCTGCGGACCGCCGATGACGAAACGGCCGGTCGGGTTGACCAGATACTTGATGTCGCCCTTGACCAACTCCTTAGGCAGCACCGGTTTGATGATCTCTTCGATGGCGGCTTCGCGGATCTGCTCCAGCGTCATTTCCGGCGCGTGCTGGGTGGACAGCACCACGGTGTCGATGCAGTACGGCTTGCCGTCGACATACTTGATGGTGACTTGCGATTTCGCGTCCGGACGCAGCCATGGCAGGCGGCCGTCGTGACGCAGTTGAGCCTGACGCTCGACGATGCGGTGCGACAGATAGATCGGCAGCGGCATCAACGTGTCGGTCTCGGTGCAGGCGTAGCCGAACATCAGGCCCTGGTCGCCGGCGCCCTGGTTCAGGTAATCGTCGGAAGCGCGATCCACGCCCTGGGCAATGTCCGGGCTCTGCTTGTCGTAGGCCACCAGCACGGCGCAGCCCTTATAGTCGATGCCGTATTCGGTGTTGTCGTAACCGATGCGCTTGATCGTGTCGCGTGCGACATGGATGTAGTCGACATTGGCTGTCGTGGTGATCTCGCCGGCCAGCACCACCAGTCCGGTGTTGGTCAGCGTTTCTGCGGCTACCCGCGCATAGGGGTCTTGCGCTAGAATCGCATCCAGAATTGCATCTGAAATCTGGTCTGCCACCTTGTCCGGATGGCCCTCGGACACGGATTCGGATGTAAAGAAATATTCGCTCATGGCTCTCCGTTCGATCACTACGATAGTTTAATAGGGCGCGCATTATAACAAACCGGGCTCCAATGACCGCCTTTCTGTTCAAATCCCTTTATTGGCTGCTGGCGCGATTGCCGCTGGGCGCGCTGCATCGTCTGGGCGCCTTGCTCGGGCGGCTGACCTATACCGCCTCGGCAAGCTATGCCGAGCGCACCCGCGACAACCTGCGGCAGGCGGGCATCGCGCAAGATGTCCTGCCCGACACCATCGCCGAGACCGGCCGCAGCCTCACCGAATTGCCGTGGATATGGGGACGCCGCTACGACGAAGTGTTGACCAAAGTTCGCGAATGCGTCGGACTGGAACACATCGAGGCGGCGCAGGCGCAAGGCCGCGGCATCATCTTCCTGACCCCGCATCTGGGCTGCTTCGAAATCTCCGCGTTGTATGCCGCACAACGTATGCCGATCACCGTGCTGTACCGTCCGCCCCGGCAGGGATTCCTCGAAGGCGTGATGCGCGCCGGACGGGAACGCGGCCAGGCGAAGCTGGCGAAAGCCGATGTCAGCGGCGTGCGCCTGCTGTATAAGGCGCTCAAGCGCGGCGAGGCCATCGGCCTGCTGCCGGATCAGGTGCCCAGCCGCGGCGAAGGCGAATGGACCGAGTTCTTCGGTCGCCCCGCGTACACGATGACGCTGGCCGGACGCTTGGCGGAAAGCAGCGGCGCGACGGTACTGATCGCCTACTCCGAACGCCTACCGCGCGGCGAGGGCTACGTAATCCACGTCGCACCGCTGCCACTGGATTTCGATCAACCGGTCGCGCGGCAGATCAACGCCGCGCTGGAGCGCACGATACGCGCCTGCCCGGCGCAGTACCTGTGGAGCTATAACCGTTACAAAATTCCGCGCGGCGTGACGCCGCCGGATGCAGTTTAAGGAGTTTCGATGCTGGCACGCCTCGGCGTTTTCATTCTGTGGCTGATCCATTTTCTGCCGTTCCGCGCGATCGCCGCCATCGGCAACGGCGTCGGCCTGCTGCTTTACCTGCTGAGCGCGGAGCGCCGCCGGGTCGGCGCCATCAACCTGAAATTGTGCTTCCCCGAACTCGGCGACGACGCGCGCAAGAAGCTGCTGCGTGACCACTTCATGATGTTCGGGCGCGGCCTGATCGAGCGCAGCATCCTGTGGTGGTCCAGCGCCGAATACATCCGCAGCCTGATCCGCGTCGAGGGCGCCGAACATTTCGAAGCGATCAAGGACAAACCCGCGATCCTGCTGACACCGCATTTCGTCGGCATGGATGCCGGCGGGCAATGGATCGCGCAGCACGCCGATACCGTGTGCATGTATGCGAACCAGAAGAACCGCTACCTGACCGAACTGCTGCTGCAGAAGCGCGCCCGCTTCCGCAACCAGCGCCTGTATTCGCGCCTTCAGGGTTTGCGCCCGATCCTCAAGGGAATGCGCGCCGGCATGCCGTTCATCTATCCGCCGGATCAGGATCAGGGCGTCAAGGATGGCGCATTCATCCCTTTCTTCGGCGTGCCCGCCGCGACGATGACCTCGGTCCCGCGCATCGCGCAAATGACCGGCGCAAAAGTCGTTCCCAGCATCACGCGCATATTGCCGGGCAACGCAGGCTACGTGCTGACGTTCTATCCCGCCTGGGACAACTACCCCTCCGGCGACGACATCGCCGATGCGCGACGCATGAACGCCTTCATCGAAGACCGCATACGCGAAATGCCGGAACAGTATTTCTGGCTGCACAAGCGATTCAAGAATCGACCGGAAGGCGAAGAGAGGTTCTACTGATGAAATATAAAGACCTGCGCGACTTCATCGCCCAACTGGAAAAAATGGGCGAACTCAAGCGCATCACCGCGCCGGTGTCCACGCATCTGGAAATGACCGAAATCGCCGACCGCGTGCTGCGCGCGCAGGGCCCGGCGCTGCTGTTCGAAAATGTCGTCGGCCACAAAACTCACGTCCTCGCAAACCTATTCGGCACGCCGCGCCGCGTCGCGCTGGGCATGGGCGAAGAGAACATCGGTGCGCTACGCGAAGTCGGCAAGCTGCTCGCCTACCTGAAGGAACCCGAGCCGCCAAAAGGGTTGAAAGACGCATGGGAGAAATGGCCGCTGCTGAAACAGGTGCTGACGATGTCGCCCAAAGTATTGTCGTCCGCCCCCTGTCAGGAGATCGTATGGGAGGGCGCGGATGTCGATCTGTCGAAACTGCCGATTCAGCATTGTTGGCCGGGTGACGTTGCGCCGCTGATCACCTGGGGTCTGGTGGTCACGCGCGGGCCGAACAAGACGCGGCAGAACCTCGGCATCTATCGCCAGCAGGTGCTGGGGCCGAACAAGGTCATCATGCGCTGGCTGGCCCATCGCGGCGGCGCGCTGGATTTCCGCGACCATTGCAAAAAGAATCCCGGTTCACCGTTCCCGGTCGCTGTGGTGATCGGCGCCGATCCGGCGACGATACTCGGCGCGGTGACGCCCGTTCCCGACTCGTTGTCCGAATACCAGTTCGCCGGACTGCTGCGCGGCAGCAAGACCGAACTGGTGAAATGCATCGGCAACGACCTGCAAGTGCCTGCATCCGCCGAGATCGTGCTGGAAGGCGTGATTCATCCAGACGAAACCGCGCTCGAAGGGCCGTACGGCGACCACACCGGTTACTACAATGAGCAGGACAAGTTTCCGGTATTCACCATCGAGCGCATCACCATGCGCCGCAATGCTATCTACCACTCCACCTATACCGGCAAACCGCCCGACGAACCGGCGATGCTGGGCGTGGCGCTGAACGAAGTGTTCGTGCCGTTGCTGCAAAAGCAATTCCCCGAGATCGCCGACTTCTATCTGCCGCCGGAAGGGTGCTCATACCGCATGGCGGTGGTGAGCATCAAAAAGCAATACGCCGGGCACGCCAAGCGCGTGATGTTCGGTATCTGGAGTTTTCTGCGCCAGTTCATGTACACCAAATTCATCGTCGTGGTGGACGATGACATCGACGTGCGCGACTGGAAAGAAGTCATCTGGGCGATCACCACCCGCATGGACCCGGTGCGCGACACGCTACTGGTGGAGAACACGCCTATCGATTATCTCGACTTCGCGTCCCCGGTAAGCGGCCTCGGCGGCAAGATGGGGCTGGACGCCACCAACAAATGGCCGGGCGAAACGCAGCGCGAGTGGGGCACGCCCATCGTGATGGATGCGGCAGTGAAGGCAAAGGTGGACGCGATGTGGGGCGAGCTGGGGCTGTAGGCGGGCTCATCCGAAACCAAAAGGCCGGGAACAAACCCGGCCTTTTTATTGCGAGGGGTAATGGTCAGAACTTGAACATCGCAGCCAGCGAATAGAGATCGTCGGTAGCGCTCTCTCCGGTCACCCCTACGCCATAACGCTCCCAACTCAGCCGCAAGCCTATCATCGGCGTGGCTTCATACTGGCCTCCCAGTCCGTATGTGGCGGCCGTTCGATTGATACCGGTGGCCGCAGAGGTGCTGGTGCTGGAACGGGCGACGCCTAGTTTGCCATATACAGAAAACCTGTCTTCCAGCGGCAATATGCCCACTGCGCTAAGTCCCCATACGTCAGATTTGCCGGCAACGGCTGTGGCGGCGGTAAAGCGCCCCAAGTCGGCGTACTCGCCTTCGACAGCGAAATTCCTGTTGTACTGATAGCCAAGCAGCGCACCGTAAGCGGTATCGGAAGATTTGCTCAACGCATTGAATCCCACGCTGGTGCTACCCACTTTGATCCCTACATAAGGACTGTTATCCGCGTAAGCGGGCAATGCAACAACGGCGGACAGCAATACAGCTGCAACGGTCTTTTTCATGATCAATCCTTTCCACGAGAGTTAATTCGGAAACATCTGCTGGTCATAATGAGTTTTTGTAACAGTAGGCATCCTGGGAGTTCAGCCCGGCAGCGGCAATAAAGTGAATTGCTTAGTCCGGAAGAGGAAATGCCGTAGGGGCATGCTCAGAACTTGACCGTTGCCATCAGCGAATAAAGGTTGTCGTTGGGGTGCGGGCCGGCGATATAGCGATCCCAACCGAAACGTATGTCCACTCTCGACCTGCCGTCGAGTTGGCCGTGTAACCCGTAAGTGGCCGAACTACGGTGTGCCCCGACCTCGGCGGCAGTGATGCGGGGAACGGACAGCTTGCCATACAGCGAGAAACTGTCGCTCACTTGCAACAGTCTGAACGAGCTCAACCTGGCGACCTCGGATTTCAAGGCCTCAAGGGCCGGGAAAGGCGGCGTATCCGCATCCGGTTCGGAAAGCGCATAAGCATCATTATCGGCGGCGAAAGCGGGCAGGGTGGCGATGACATACAGCAAAACGATAGCTGCGATTTTTTTCATGGCCAGCCCCTCTCATCGACATCGATCGGAACGGCTCCCCTTTGTACTAGGTGCGCAGAGGGGAGCCGTAGTGGGGCCATCCTGAATGCACAGAAGCTGCAGGACAATAAAGCGAATTGCTTAATCCGGGATGACGGATGCCGTAACCGCGCACGATGCTACTGCCGTTGCTGCACCCACTCGATCAGTGCATCCTGCGCAGCTTGGCCGCGCTTGGCATTCGGATGATTGATGAAGAACACGACCACCCACTCGCGGCCAGCCTGCGAACGCATATAGCCGGCGATAGTCTTCACGACTTCCAGCGTACCGGTCTTGAGGTGGGCGTGGCCCGTCGCAGAACTCTCTTTCAGGCGCTTCTTCACCGAGCCGTCGATGCCGAGTATCGGCAGCGAGCTTTCCAGTTCGGCGCTATACGGATGGGCTGCGGCATGCTGCAACAACTGCATCATGTGAGCCGCACTGATGCGCTCCTTGCGCGACAGGCCCGCGCCGTTCTCCAGCACCAGTTCCGGAAAATCGAGTCGCTGCTTTTGCAACCATTCGCTCACCGCCTGCGTGCTGCGCGCTATGCTCGCATTGCCGTTCGCACCCAGCGTCAGGAACAGTTGGCGCGCCATCACGTTGTTGCTGAACTTGTTGATGTCGCGGATGACGCTGGAAAGCGGCTCCGAGCGGTGCGTAGCGAACAGCCGCGCATTCGCGCTCGCGATGCCCTCGCGCTGTTTGCCGCGTAGCGTGCCGCCCAACTCCTTCCACAAGGAGCGAAACACCGCTTCGACATAGCGCGAGTGCGGCATCACGCTGAGGTTGTGCTCACGCTCGCCGCACTCGCCGGGATAGCCGCCCTGCAGCACGACGCTGTCGCCGCCCGGCTGCACGATGACGCCGTCGTCCCAGCCGTCGCAGCCACTGGCGGGTTGCGGCGTGAGCCGGTTGTCCAGCCTGATGCCCTCCAGCGGCGGTTCGACGATGACGTTCAGCTTGTCCCCGTCGGGCAGATAGCGCAGGCGCAGCGTGTTGAAGTTCAGCAACAGCGCGTCGGGGCCGACGTTGTAGGCGCGCACCGGATCGCTGTCGAACGCAGCCGGGTCGTGCGGCGGCAGTTCGAAGTAGCTGCGGTCCAGCACCAGGTCGCCGCGTATCTCGCGCAGGCCGCGCGCGCGCAACTCGGAAAGCCACAGCCAGAACTGCTCTATCGTGAACTTCGGGTCACCGTAACCCTTCAGCACCAGATCGCCCTGCAGCGCGCCGTCCTTGAGTTCGCCGTCGATCCAAGCTTCGGTCTTCCATGTGTAGGCCGGACCGAGCAAGTCCAGCGCGGCGTAAGTCGTCAGCAGCTTCATCGTCGAGGCCGGATTCATAGCCCGCTCGGCATTCAGGCTGATCAACGGCTTGCGCGCACCGACTTCGCGCACCTCGACGGCGACGGCGGACAGCGGGATATCGGCCTGTTTCAGCGCCTGCCTGACTTCGCGCGGCAACGCCGCTGCATCGGCAACAGAAGCGAACAGCAAGGACAGCAACAGGATCAGCAGTCTCACGTCAGCGTCTCCACGATCTTCAACGTGCGCTCAACCAGCAACTGCATCTCGTCTTCCTCGATCACATACGGCGGCATGAAGTACACGGTGTTGCCCATAGGCCGCAGCAGCAATTCGTTCTGCAGCCCGAGCGAGAAACAGCGGCGCGCGAAATCGGCATACGGCGTATCGACCTCGAACGCCCAGATCATGCCGGTGTTGCGGAAATTCCTGACTTTCGGATGATCGCGCAGCGGCGCAGCGATGCGATTCAGCGCGGCCGCCTTCGCGCGGTTCACATTTAGCACGTCGTCTTCGGCAAAGATGTCCAGCGTCGCCAGCGCGGCGCGGCAGGCCAGCGGGTTGCCGGTGTAGGAATGCGAATGCAGGAAGCCGCGCGCGGTCTCGTCGGCGTAGAACGCCTGATAGATTTTGTCGGTGGTCATCACGATAGACAGCGGCAGGTAGCCGCCGGTGATGCCTTTGGATATGAGTAGGAAGTCTGGCGTAACGCCGGCCTGTTCGCACGCGAACAGCGTCCCTGTTCTCCCCATGCCGACCGCGATCTCGTCGGCGATCAGAAGCACATCATATTGCGTGCACAGTTCGCGCGCGCGCTTCAGGTAAACCGGGTGATACATCGCCATGCCCGCCGCCCCCTGCACCAGTGGCTCGACGATGAATGCGGCGAGTTGCGCGTGATGCCGCTGTAGATGCGATTCCAGCGCGTCTGCGCAGCGCAGCGCATAGGCCTCCGCGCTTTCGCCCGGCTCCGCGTCGCGCCAGTCCGGACTCGGTACGGTGGCCTGCTGCGCGATCAGCGCACCATAGGCATCGCGGAACAGCGCGACATCGGTCACCGACAGCGCACCCAGCGTCTCGCCGTGATAGCTGTTCTGCAGGCTGATGAACTGCGTCTTGCCGGACTGGCCGTTGTTGCGCCAGTAATGCGCGCCCATCTTCAGCGCGATCTCGGTCGCCGATGCGCCATCCGAACCGTAGAAACAATGCCCCAATCCCGCTGGAGCCAGTTCGCGCAGGCGCTCGGACAGTTGCACCACCGGCTCGTGGGTGAAGCCCGCGAGCATGACGTGTTCGAGTTTGCCCAACTGGTCGGCGATGGCGGCGTTGACGCGCGGGTTGCAATGGCCGAACAGGTTCACCCACCAAGAGCTGACCGTATCCAGATAGCGCTTGCCGTCGAAGTCGTACAGCCACACCCCCTGTCCGCGCGTGATCGGCACCAGCGGAAAGCTCTCGTAGTGCTTCATCTGCGAACAGGGATGCCAGACCGCAGACAGGCTGCGCGACAGGAGATCGGGATTGCTTGGGAGTGGATGCGGCATGCGCGAAATCATAACGGTTTTTGCTTATTGCCAGCAGCCGAATGTTTCTATAGCCTGACCTCGACCAATTTCGAGCGAGAACATACATGCGCATACTCATCACCGGCGGCACCGGGCTGATCGGACGGCGTCTCTGCAAGGCGCTGCTGGCGGAAGGCCACGATTTGACCGTGCTCAGCCGCAAGCCGGAGACCGTTCCGTCCAAATGCGGCGCGGGGGTTCACGCGATGGCCTCGTTGCGCGAATGGCAACCATCGCAAACCTTCGACGCGGTGATCAACCTGGCCGGCGAACCCATCATCGACCAGCGCTGGACCGATAAACGCAAACAGGTGCTGTGGGATAGCCGCATCTCGCTGACCGAAGAACTGGTGCGCCGCATCGCCGCCGCCGAATGCAAGCCGGCGGTGCTGCTGAGCGGCTCGGCGATAGGCTATTACGGCGGCCGCGGCGACGAGGAACTGGACGAGAATTCCACGGCAGGCAATGATTTTCCGGCGCGGTTGTGCATCGCCTGGGAAGCCGCGGCCCGCGCAGCCGAAAGCCTCGGGGTACGCGTCTGCCTGCAGCGCACCGGACTGGTGCTGAGTACTGAAGACGGCTTGCTCGGCCGCATGATTCCGCCGTTCCGACTGGGAATGGGTACGCGGGTCGGCGACGGCCGGCAATGGATGAGCTGGGTGCATATCGAAGACCTGATCGCGATCATGCTGCGCCTGCTGCGCGACGACCAGATGCACGGCCCCTACAACGCCACCTCCCCGCAGCCGGTCACCAACGCCGAATTCACCCGGACGCTAGCCTCGGTGCTGCACCGCCCCGCGCCCTTCGTCGCCCCTGCCGCATTGCTGAAGCTGAGCATGGGCGAATCGGCCAGCCTGTTGCTGGAAGGACAGCGGGTTTTGCCTAAGCGCCTGCAGGCGGCGCAATGCCGCTTTGCCCACCCCGATCTGGCGAACGCTCTGGGCGATCTGCTGTCTGATTCAGGCGATTGACGCCGGAGCCCGAAGACAGGGTAGAAATCGGGCCGGATTTCCGTATTACCCCAATCTGTGGCATCCTTCGCACCCTTAAAACTATTATTCCTGTCGTCCGGACCCTCAGTAGGCAACGACAGTGGAGGGATGGCAGCAATGAAACGTGTAGACGACTTCCGTCTGCGCTTTGGCAAGCGTGAGATAGTGCCGATCATGATCGGCGGCATGGGCGTGGATATTTCCACCGCCGAACTGGCATTGGAAGCGGCGCGGCTGGGCGGCATCGGCCATATCTCGGACGCCATGCTGCCGACCGTCAGCGACCGGCTCTATGACACCGGCTTCGTCAAGGAAAAGCTCCAGCAGTACAAGTTCAACATCGACAACTCCGACAAGTCGGCAGTGAAGTTTGACCTCGGCCATATCGCCGAATCCACCCGTTTGCACGTCAGCAAGACCATGGAAGCCAAGCGCGGCGAGGGCATGGTGTTCATCAACTGCATGGAAAAGCTGACGATGAACGCGCCGCGCGAGACGCTGACGGTGCGATTGCGCAGCGCGATGGATGCGGGCATCGACGGCATCACGCTGGCGGCCGGCCTGCACTTGGGTTCGTTCGCGATGATCGAGGACCATCCGCGTTTCCGCGACGTCAAGCTGGGCATCATCGTCTCCAGCCTGCGCGCACTGCAACTGTTCCTGCGCAAGAATGCACGCACCAACCGCCTGCCCGACTTCGTCGTCGTGGAGGGTCCGCTGGCTGGCGGCCACCTCGGCTTCGGCATGGAAGACTGGATGAAGTACGACCTGCGCACCATCACCAACGAAGTGCTGCAATACATGCGCGACGAGAAGCTGGACATCCCGGTGATCCCCGCAGGCGGCATCTTCACCGGCAGTGATGCGGTCAGCTACCTCGAAGAAGGCTCCGCCGCAGTGCAAGTGGCGACCCGCTTCACCGTGGCCGACGAATGCGGCCTGCCCAAGGATGTGCAGCAGGAATACTTCAAGGCCAGCGAGGACGACATCGAAGTTAACGGCATCTCGCCGACCGGCTACCCGATGCGCATGCTGAAAGCCAGCCCGGCAATCGGCTCCGGCATCCGCCCGGGCTGCGAATCCTACGGCTACATTCTCGACAGCAACGGTCGCTGCTCCTACATCGACTCCTACAACCGCGAAGTGGCGGCCCATCCGGGCGAGAAAAAGATCCAGGTGTTCGACAAGACCTGTTTGTGCACCCACATGCGCAACTTCAAGCTGTGGACCTGCGGCCATTACACCTACAAGCTGAAAGACACCAGCAACAAGCTGGCCGACGGCAGCTACCAGGTGCTGTCCGCAGAGCACATCTTCCGCGACTATCAGTTCAGCACCGATAACCAAGTCGCATTGCCCGAAAAGGCATAACGCATTCATTCTCCGTTGCGGCCAGCTTCGGTGCCGCAACCGGCAAATCATCCAAGCTTCCGGCTTATTGACCGCACCCGTTGGTGCGGGCGAATGGCATGTGCGAAGATAAAGAAATCGTGGTTAGCTCACCCCGGTACCTTTGGTTTTCAAGCTGTGAACCTGCGGGCATTACACCTACAAGCTCAAGGACACCACCAACAAGCTGACGGTAGCTGCCAGCCACTGTCCGCGGAACACATCTTCCGCGATTACCAGTTCAGCACCGACAACAAGATCGCCCTGCCCCCGCAAAAATAAGCAGTACACCGCACTTGAAAAGGGGCGGTCTCGCCCCTATTATTAGCAGTCGCTGGCGGGGAGTGCTAACCAGTGACTGCAAAACCCGCCTTCGCTTTCATTAACTCACTGATTTTAGGAGAACCAAGCATGAAAATTCGTCCTTTGCACGATCGCGTCATCGTCAAGCGCATGGAAGAAGAGCGCAAGACCGCTTCCGGTATCGTCATTCCCGATGCGGCCACCGAGAAGCCCGACCAGGGCGAAATCGTTGCCGTGGGCAACGGCAAGATCGGCGACGACGGCAAGGTGCGCCCGATGAACGTGAAGGTCGGCGACCGCGTGCTGTTCGGCAAGTATTCCGGCCAAGCATTCAAGATGGACGGCGTGGAACTGCTGCAAATGCGCGAAGACGACATCATCGGCGTGATCGAAGCGTAAACAACCAATAATTTCAGGAGAAATAGACATGGCAGCTAAAGACGTAAAATTCCACGACGCCGCACGCAGCAAGATGGTCGTTGGCGTGAATATTCTGGCCGACGCGGTCAAGGTCACGCTGGGTCCCAAGGGCCGCAACGTGGTGCTGGACCGTTCCTACGGCGCACCGACGATCACCAAGGACGGCGTTTCCGTCGCCAAGGAAATCGAACTGAAGGACAAATTCGAGAACATGGGCGCGCAGATGGTCAAGGAAGTGGCTTCCAAGACCTCTGACGTGGCCGGTGACGGCACCACGACCGCGACCGTGCTGGCACAGTCCATCGTTCAGGAAGGCATGAAGTTCGTCGCCGCCGGCATGAATCCGATGGATCTGAAGCGCGGCATCGACAAGGCTGTTATCGCCGCCGTCGCCGAGTTGAAGAGCATCTCCAAGCCTTGCACCACCAGCAAGGAAATCGCCCAGGTCGGCTCGATCTCCGCTAACTCCGACACCGCCGTCGGCGACAAGATCGCGGAAGCGATGGACAAGGTCGGCAAGGAAGGTGTGATCACCATCGAAGACGGCTCCGGTCTGGAAGACGAGCTGGACGTGGTCGAAGGTATGCAATTCGACCGCGGCTACCTATCGCCTTACTTCATCAACAACCAGGATCGCCAGATCGCAGCGATGGAGAACCCCTTCATCCTGTTGCACGACAAGAAGATCTCCAACATCCGCGACCTGCTGCCCGTGCTGGAACAAGTCGCCAAGGCCGGTCGTCCGCTGCTGATCGTCGCCGAAGACGTGGACGGCGAAGCGCTGGCCACGCTGGTCGTGAACAACATCCGCGGCATCCTGAAGACCGTTGCGGTCAAGGCTCCGGGCTTCGGCGACCGCCGCAAGGCCATGCTGGAAGACATCGCCATCCTGACCGGCGGCACCGTGATCGCAGAAGAAGTCGGCCTGACACTGGAAAAAGCGACACTGGAAGACATGGGCCAAGCCAAACGCATCGAAGTAGCGAAAGACAACACCACCATCATCGACGGCGCCGGCAAGACCGAAGCCATCCAGGCTCGCATCGTGACCATCAACAAACAGATGGATGAGTCCTCCAGCGACTACGACAAGGAAAAGCTGCAGGAGCGCAAAGCCAAACTGTCCGGCGGCGTGGCCGTGATCAAGGTCGGCGCTGCGACCGAAGTCGAGATGAAGGAAAAGAAGGCGCGCGTCGAAGACGCTTTGCACGCAACCCGTGCAGCCGTTGAAGAAGGCATCGTCCCCGGCGGCGGCGTAGCACTGCTGCGCGCCAAGGCTGCGGTAGCCAGCCTGAAGGGCGACAACCACGACCAGGACGCCGGCATCACCATCGTGCTGCGCGCGATGGAAGCGCCGCTGCGCGCGATCGTTTCCAACGCGGGCGACGAGCCATCGGTGGTCGTGAACAAGGTGCTGGAAGGCAAGGGCAGCTACGGCTACAACGCTGCCAGCGGCGAGTATGGCGACATGCTGGCGATGGGCGTGGTCGATCCGACCAAGGTCACCCGCACCGCGCTGCAAAACGCGTCCTCCATCGCGGGTCTGATGCTGACGACCGCATGCATGGTCGCCGAATCGCCGGAAGACAAACCGGCTGGCGGCATGGGCGGCGGCGATATGGGCGGCATGGGTGGTATGGGCGGCATGATGTAACAGCCGTACCCATCGTTTCACCGCAACAAAACAAACCCCGCATCACGCGGGGTTTGTTATTTCGCGGGATGTAGGTATAATGCGCGGCTTCTCGATTGGCGGTTGCGTCAACCGGAATAGATGGCTCGGTAGCTCAGTCGGTAGAGCAGCGGATTGAAAATCCGCGTGTCGGTGGTTCGATTCCGCCCCGAGCCACCAGTATTAAAAGCACTTAGGTCACCAATACGGTGACCTTTTTGCTTTCTGGAGTCGGCAGCACCCGGAAGTTGGTTCGGCCCGTTACCCGCAGAATATAGAACACATCATGTTTAAAGTATTTCTCACCATTGATCCACAGACAATGCGCGCACTCTATGACGATGAAGCAAAGTTGCTCGGCGTTTTCCAATCCATGAGCGAAGCCGAAGAGGCACTGGGCGATATGCTCAACTTCTGCAGCATCCACGACGAAGCAAAAATTAGCGAGACGACTTAAACGAAATCCCTTCCCGCCTTGATAAGGCAAGCTGCGATCCAAGCCAGCAGTTACCGAACCCACACACTCCAGAGTCCTTCATCCCATGCAACAACTCGAATTCCAGCTAAACGGCGAGCATGTAGAGCTTAACCAACTACTCAAGATGGTTGGCTTATGCGACAGCGGCGGTGCTGGCAAAGCATTGGTGGCAGAGGGCGCTGTTTCCGTCGACGGTCAAATAGAGTTGCGCAAAACCGCCAAGATACGCGCCGGATCGGTGGTATCGCTAGGCGATGTAAGCATCAGCGTGCTTGCCCAGTAAGACTTACTGATCAGATATTCGGCGCATGCGTTCAGCGGCGAGCACACCCCAGCCAATTGGAGCTTCCGCGACTAATGCACTATGTCTGCCGCAACCAAGGGCGCACCTCGGTTTAACGCATAATTCACCAAAGAAATTCTCTGGCCTCGCGGCAAATCTTCCAGCCAGTCCGGCAAGGCTCCGAAATGATGTTCGTATTTATCAAGGACTGTGACTGCCTCAATAAAAACGGGACGGCTAAGGATTGATGGGGTAGCTACGTTCAACATGATGACTCCTTCTCCTCTAGTTTTCAGGGCGAAACCAGTTCCAGAGGGAATGCGGAACGAGCAACGCTTTAGCCGGAATTTATATCCCGCCCCGGAAAGTTATCGGTTAATCCGGCGGGTGAGTCGCATATTAAGCGACTTCCGAACATGCGCAGAAGGAATATTTCGCGATGAGCTTAGACCTGCTGGTTATATGGAAATGCGCATAACGCCCCCCCGAAAACTCGTGCGACGTTATTGTGAGTGCTACGAACGGACGGAGTTAAAATGTTCACTCCCTTAGAAAATTTGCCCAACGCTGGCGCTATCAGGAAAACAACAAATGAAATATCGTCACTACAAGGGCGGCATCTACGAAATCATCTGCGAGGCGCGACTCGAGTCGGCTCCCGATGTCGTCATGATGGTCTACAAGTCCGAAGAAGGGTTAATCTGGACTCGCCCCCGCGACGTATTTTTCGAGCAGGTGGAATACGAGGGCAATACCGTACCGCGATTCGCCCCGATTAACTAACCCGCTCCAATCTTGATTAGCCCAGCATGAATACACTCATCTCTCGCTTGTTGAATTGGCTCAAGCCGCATGACAACACGCCGGCTGAAATTCGACGCGCCAGACAATTGATCGCGGCTATCGATGCCGGAGGCATACCGCTCGATCCGACCCGAATTTGCAGAATTGCGGAAGATCTCGGGCTGGAGGTATCGAAAAAAGCGCGGATGGAAGACACGATAGCCCGAATCCGGGCGGCGATTGAACGCTATTAAACCCATAGGAGCGCCGATTCAGAAAGCCTCGCATCAATACGAAGCTTTTTTCATTTCGTTCCTAGCTGCTGCGCAACGATCCCAGCATTTTCTCCAGACGCTTCACCGACACGATCACCGGCGTCTTCAGTTCCTGCGCAAACAGCGACACGCGCAGTTCCTGCATCAGCCAAGCGAATTCGTCGACGCGCGGGTCGGGCTTGCCCTGCTGCGCTTGCCTGATTTTTTGCAACGCCTGTATCAGCGGCTGCATCTGCGACATGCATTGCGCGTCGCGCGCCGGACTCGTGCGCAACTTTTCGATGCGCAGGCTGATCGCCTTGAGGTAGCGCGGCACATGCTGCAGGCGCTCGTAAGGCATCGCAGCGACGAAGCGCTTGTGGCACAAGCCTTCCAGTTGTGCGCGTATGTCCTGCGAGGCTTGAGCATGCGCCTTGAGTTGCGGCAAGGCCTTCTGCACCGCCAGATGTTCCGTGAGGATATTGGCCACCAGCCGCGCGATCTCCTGCGCGATCAGCAGCAACCGGTTCTTCGCCTCCTTGCCGCGCGCGTTGAATTCCGCCTCGTTCGCTGGCAAGGGATCGTTCAGGCAGCAGCGCTCGAAGGTCGTCGCGAGTATCTGCTGTTGCAGTTCCTGCTGGGTGCCGAACGGCATGAACAACATGCCCAGCTTCTGCGCGTCGGGCAGATTCTTTTCGAGGTATTTCACCTGCTCCTTCAGCAACAGCATGAACAGCCGGCTCAGCCCGCCGCGATGCGCGGCCTGCGCGGCATCGCGAGTATCGAATGCGCGCAGCACCACCGCGTCGCCGTCGTCCACCAGCGCGTTGAACAGCGTGACGCTCTGGCCTGCGCGCTTAACCTCGCGCGTCTCGGCGAACGCGCCGAAGCTCCACGCGGTGTAACGCTGCTCGGAAGTCGTCTCGCCCTTCTCTTCCGCCACGGCGACGACCGCGACCGGCGCCACGCGCGGCGCGAGTTCACCATGGAGCTGCGCAAAGTTGCGCGACATGCCGAACTGACGCCCATGCTCGTCGATCACTCGGAAGTTCATCAACAGGTGCTGCGGCAGCTGTTCCAGACGGAACGCGTCCAGCGGCGTATCGAGCTGCTTCTGTTCGCGGATATAGCGCGCCAGCGCCTGCAACAGCGGCGTGTTCGACGGCTGCACGTCGCGGCAGAAGTTGGCGGCGAATTCCGGCACCGGCACCAGATGGCGGCGCAGCCGCTGCGGCAAGGTCTTGATGAGTTGCTGCACCTTCTCGGCGAGCAGCCCCGGCACCAGCCATTCGCAGCGCGCGGCGCTCACTTGATTTATCAGCGCCAGCGGCACAGTCATGGTGATGCCGTCGTCGCTCTTGCCGGGCGAGAAGTTGTAGCTCAGCGCGAAGCTGATGTTGTCTATCTTCAACTGCGGCGGGAACTGGTCGGTGGTGATGCCCGCCGCCTCGTGGCGCATCAGGTCGTCTTTTTTCAGGTATAGCAGCTTCGCGTTGTCGCGCTCTGCCTCCTTGCGCCAGTGTTCGAACGCCGCGCCGTTGTAGATATCCGCCGGGACGCGGCTATCGTAAAACGCGAAGATCAGCTCGTCGTCCACCAGCACATCGGGACGGCGCGCCTTGTGCTCCAGCGCCTCGATGTCGGCGATCAGCTTCTGGTTGTAAGCAAAGAACGGCGCCTGGGTGTTGAACTCGCCACCGACCAGCGCCTGGCGGATGAACACCTCGCGCGACTCGGCGGGATTCATCGGCCCGTAATGCACGCGCTTCTTCGGGTTCAGCAGCAGGCCGTGCAGCGTGCTGCGCTCGTAGGCGGTGACCTGCGCGGCCTTCTTCTCCCAGTGCGGATCGTAGTAGTGGCGCTTGATCAGATGGTCGCCGGTTTCTTCCAGCCACTCCGGCTCGATACGCGCGACGCAGCGCGCATACAGGCGATGCGTCTCGGTCAGCTCGGCCGCCATCACCCACTTCGCGCCCTTCTTCGCCAGCACAGAATTCGGCGCGATGATGAACTTGATGCTGCGCGCGCCCAGGTATTCGTTGCCCTCGACGCCCTTCATGCCGATGTTGCCGAGCAGGCCGCACAGCAGCGCCTTGTGGATCTGCTCGTAAGTTGCGGGCTGTTCGTTCTCGCGCATGCCCATCTCGGTGACCTGCGTATGCAGTTGCTGGTACAACTCTCGCCATTCGCGCAAGCGCAACGGCGACAGGAAATTCTTGCGGCATTCCTCCGCCATCAGGCGGTTGGATTGCTTGTTCGCCACCGCCTGCTGGAACCACGCCCACAGTTTTGGGTAGGCGAGGAAATCGGAACGCTCGTCGGCGAATCGCTTGTGCGCGGCATCGGCCGCCTCCTGCCGGTCCAGCGGACGCTCGCGCGGGTCCTGCACAGACAGCGCGCTGGCGATAATCAAAATCTCACTCAGGCAATGGTATTGCCGCCCGGCCAGCAGCAGGCGCGCGATCTTCGGGTCGAGCGGAAGTTTCGCCAGCTCGTGCCCAGTCTTCGTCAGCATGCGCTGTTCGTCTATCGCGCCGAGTTCGGCGAGCAACTGATAACCGTCGGCGATCATGCGCGAGCTGGGCGGCTCGATGAACGGGAACTCGGCAATGTCGCCGAGATCGAGCGCGCTCATGCGCAAGATCACCGTCGCCAGCGATACGCGGAAAATTTCCGGATCGGTGAACTCGGGACGCTGCGAGAATCCCTCCTCGTCGTACAACCGTATACACACACCGCTCATCACCCGCCCGCAACGTCCGGCGCGCTGATTCGCGGCGGCGCGCGAAATCTTCTCGATATGCAGCTGCTCGACCTTCTGGCGGATGCTGTAGCGGTTCACCCGCGCCAGACCGCTGTCGATCACGTAGCCGATGTTGGGCACGGTCAGCGAAGTCTCCGCGACATTGGTCGCCAGCACCACGCGGCGCATGCCCGAAGTCGGCTTGAACACCTTGTCCTGCTCCGCCGCAGACAGCCGCGCGAACAGCGGCAGCACCTCGATGCCCTTGGGATGATGCTTGCGCAAGGTCTCCGCCGTGTCGCGTATCTCGCGCTCGCCGGGCAGAAACACCAGCACATCGCCACGCAACCCGCCCGCGGCCAACTCGTCCAGCGCCGAACTCACCGCCTGCGGCACGTCCTGAGTATTGCCGTCCTCGTCCTGCTGCGGCGGACGGTAGCGCACCTCGACCGGATAGCTGCGCCCCGACACCTCCACGACCTGCGCGCCGAAGTGCTTGGCGAAACGATCCGCATCCAGCGTCGCGGAGGTGATAATGAGCTTGAGGTCGGGACGGCGCGGCAGCAACTGCTTCAGGTAACCGAGCAGGAAGTCGATGTTCAGCGAACGCTCATGCGCCTCGTCCACGATGAGGGTGTCGTAGCCGCGCAGCAGCGGGTCGCTGTGTATCTCGGCCAGCAGGATGCCGTCGGTCATCAGCTTCACGCTGGTGTCCGCCGACACCTTGTCGTTGAAGCGCACCTTGAAACCGACCGCACCGCCGAGTTCGCACTTGAGTTCATGCGCGATGCGCGACGCCACCGTGCGCGCGGCCACGCGTCGCGGCTGGGTGTGTCCGATGCAGCCCAACACGCCGCGCCCCAGCGCCAGGCAAATCTTCGGCAACTGCGTGGTCTTGCCCGAGCCGGTCTCGCCGCACACAATCACCACCTGATGCTCAGCAATCGCGCGCGCCAGATCCTCGCGCCGCGCCACCACCGGCAGGTCGGCGGGAAACTCGATTTCACCCAACGCATCCAGTCGCGCCTTACGGCGCAGCGCACTTGCGGACAACCCGGTTTTCATCGTCTTGTTCTCATAATGCAAAGGGGATCAGCACGACGCTGATCCCCTGTATGTGGTGGGCCCAGTAGGACTTGAACCTACGACCAAAGGATTATGAGGCCGCACCAGATTGATTTCTGTTCAAGCATTTAGCCTGCTACGTTTCTACAATCCGCGAATTTTACCACGCTTGAAACCCAGCATCTGCTGAACCTTCTGCTGAATTGTAGAAGAGATTCACAGCACATACATGGCTGGATTCCTGCCAAAGCGCGAGGGTGCAATGGTACACTTTCGCGCTGTTCCAATGACTCAAAGACACGAAGAGGTTATTGCATGGCCTATGCTCGGGACCTTCCGTATAACGATCTGCCGCTCCTGCCCCCCAAGGCCGAGTTGGAGACTCGCGACATCCTCAAACAAGTCACGGCATCGAGCCGCGCGCTGGCCGACCTGCGCGGGCTGGCCCGGATGATTCCAAACCAAGGCATCCTGATTAACGGCATCGTCCTGCAGGAAGCGCGCCTTTCCTCCGAAATCGAGAATATCGTTACCACCAGCGACGAACTGTATCGCGCCGCGGCTGACGCCGATGGCGGCTCTGACCCGTCGGCCAAGGAGGTGCTGCGCTACCGCGAAGCTTTGTGGCATGGCTTTCAGGAGATCAGGCAGCGCCCATTGACCACGAATCTGTTTATCGAGATCGTGCGCATCATTAAGAAAACCGACTTGGATGTCAGGAAGACGACAGGCACAAAGCTGGCCAACCACAAGACGAGCGAGGTGATTTACACCCCACCAGAAGGCGAGGCCGTTATCCGAAACAAGCTCGCCAACCTTGAACAGTTCCTATATCCCGATCCAGACGATGGGCTTGATCCACTGATTCGCCTGGCTGTCATGCACTACCAATTCGAGGCCATCCACCCATTCCCGGACGGCAACGGACGGACAGGCCGCATCCTGAACATCCTGCTGCTGGTAGAGCACAAATTGCTGGATATCCCTGTGCTCTACCTCTCCCGCTACATTCTGGAGAACCGGGCTTCCTACTATGAGGGTCTGCGCCGAGTAACCGAAGAAGGGGCTTGGGAAAATTGGGTGCTGTACATCCTGAAAGCAATCGAAACTACCGCGCGTGAAACGCAGGATCGCGTCCAACAAATTCTTACCCTGATGGAAGATGTTCGGGTGGAAGTGCAAGAAAAGGCACCGCGCATCTACAGTAAGGACCTGATCGAAATAGTATTCCGCCATCCGTATTGCAAGATTAAGTTTGTCGAGGAGGCTGGAAAAACCACACGACAAACCGCATCTGCATACTTGAAAGTCCTGTCAGAATTGGGAATTCTGCGCCTCCACAAAATGGGGCGCGATGTTTATTACATCAACGATCAACTGCTCCATGTCCTGACGAAGTGATATGACGGACAAATTAACACATCCGTTAAATGCGTTAAAAAATTAACACTTTCTTAACACATATTTAGCACTTGTTATTTTCGTTAACATATTCGCCAACGTACGTACGTTAACGTTACGTTGCGAAATTTCCCTTCCAATTCATCTTCTTCAAGGAATCGGCCTGACTTTCACGCGTGAAAGTCATCCCCTGTAGACCTGCGGATTAACAGTCCGGCGCACTCTTTCCTGTAGACCAGCACACCAGGTGCACCGCGGTCCGTTCATGGTGGCACGCGTCACCGCGTCGCGAGGGGTTCCCTGTGCGGATCCTTCACCGGTGGAAATGACGATGCTGCAGGTGTGCTGCCGGGTGTATTCCAGGGCGCAGCACCTGATCGCACAGGGTGGCGAGCGATTCATGCCACCACGCGCCGGCCGTCGCACACCTCGCAGCTTTCATGCTGTAAGCTGCTGCTGAACTCAATTACCGAAGGCTGCTCTATATGGCCCAGCATGCAATCTACCCGCCCCCTCAGCCCAGCCTGTGGGAGTTGCTCGCCGACAATTGGTTGCTGGCATTGATTCTGGTTATCCTCATCGCCCTTGCCATCCGAGCTTTTCCAAAAGAATAGCGCCCCCGCCCCTGCTGCTGGCGTAGTGTTTCCATCCCTGCAATAATGCGCCCGGAACAAGCGCGCCGTATTACGGTGCGGGGCTCGTAACAACAAGGCCTCCGACAGTGCGCAACCAACCAGAAATCAACTATGACCAACAAGCTGCCGCGCTCAAAAAAGTCTGTAGCAGACGCCTCTTCAAATAAAGCGAAGGTGGACAAACTCGCACTGGAAATAGGCCGTAGAATTTCTGATGCAAGGAACGGTCTCGGCTTTTCTCAGACAGCCGTGCATACGAGAACGAAACTAATTGACCCGGATGGCTCAGGCGTTTCGCGAGCGGCACTGTCACTCTATGAGATCGGCACAAACAAGCCTGGGGCGCGCGAAATTACGCTCTTATGCGAAGTGCTTCATGTAAGTCCCAATTGGCTTTTGTATGGTTCAGAATCCCCGGCCAAGACACTACAGCCTACGTCCATATTCTTAGCTGGGGACGACCTTGACATTGCTACTAGGCTCGCATTCGCAATGCTGGCGCTCACCCCAACAGATCGGGATTCTTTGGCAAATCTGGTTTTCTCAATACTTTCTGGCAAGCTTGGCGATATGCAATTGTCATCGCTGATGGCGATGGCCAATATGATGCGAGAAAGTATCCTCAAAGAAATGATTAAATCAGTTGGCGAAGGCTCCCAGAAGTTGCCATTACCGGAACTAATAGACAGATTTGTCAAAGAAATGGCTGGAGCCATGTCGACAAACTATGGAAATCTTCGCCCCTCCCTGACGGAAGAAGAAATGTACGAAGGTACTGAGTACAGTCCACCGCGATCGCTGAAGTAACCCCCCCCGCAAACGCACATTGCAACAAATCAATGCAGATTGCATAAATTGCTTGCAATCTGTTTTTTGCCATGCTAGCCTGCTATCAATCAATGCATATTGCATTGATACATTGCACAGGAGGCCAGTATGGCAGTCAAACAACAACCCGCCCTCACCAAAGAGGATTTCGAAGCAGCGCTGGTATCCCAGCGCCTGAGCATTTCCGAAGTAGCACGCGAGACCGGCATCCCCCGGCACATCGTCAGCCACTTCCGCAACTACGGCGACGGCATGAAGCCAGAGCAACTCGCCAAGTTGCGCGACTACCTGGAAGGCCTCGGTGTCGAGTTCGCCGACGAAGAGGAACCCGAGGCAACCACCGCGCAGCCGGCAACCCCGCAGGAGTTGCGCCTTCCCTTGATCCTGTCCGACGACGGCCTGACCCAGCGCACCGCTCTGGTATGCCGTCACTTCTTCATTGACGAGCGCATCAACGATGAGCAGATCGAGGAAGCTGGCAAATGCATCATGGAAAGCTTCCAGCAGGCAAAGGAATTGCTGGACGTGAGGCTGGAGACCCGGTTCCTGTCCGAAGCCTACGACGAGAAAACCGAAACCAAGATGCGCAAGTTGTGGGGCCACTTGGCCAGCATCGGCCTGCTCTGCCTACACATGCAGGGCCGCGTGCTGGTGGATCAAGCGCGCTTCGCCAACCCGGTACAAGACGACGAGCCGAATACGCTGGGCGACCTGTTGTTCGTCACCTACCGCGAAGCGCTGGCTGGGCTGCACCAGGCAGAGGCGGAAGAAGCCGAGGAGGCCGCAGCATGATGCCCGTCAGCGTACTGCCCTCCGGCGGCAAAGCCGCGCCTGTGGTGATCCTCTTCGTGCTGGGCGTGCTGGCAGTTTCCGTGCTGGCAAACCTTCCGCCGAAGCCGACACAGCCCACCCAACCCCTGCGCTAAGAGAGGCCCGCGATGTTCGCCGTCCTCAACGTCGAAACCGGCGACTTCTATTCGGAGTCGCCGGCCCTCAGAAACGAAGCCAAACGCACCGAAAGGCGCTGGGATCGCTCCAGCATCCTTTTCGCTAACCCAGCAAGCCGGGAGCAAACGCCATGAACGCAAAAAATGCAGTGCTGCAAGCCATCACCGAGACGCAGGATGAATACACAGCAGCGCCCGGCGATAGTTATCTGCAAGGGCGCGTTTCCGGCCTGCTTTCCGCCGCCTTGCTGGGCGACCTAATTTCATCCGAAGAGCATGGCGCGCTCTGTGCGCAGAGTCGAGAAATCGGCCTCGCCTATTCGCACCAGATCGAACTCGCCTCTGCGCCATAACGCCGAAGCAGATAGGAACCCGCCAAATGAATCGCCAGCCGCAATTCCAGAGATTTGAAGACGCATATCCAGGGCTTTTGACCGAGCAGCAGTTGGTTGCCCTTGACCGCATACAGAAGGGTGCCAGAAAGCTCGCCGAAGCGGTGTCTCGCTTGAACGCCATCAAGGTAGATGCTCGCCTTCCGCTCCCCGCTATTCGCATGACTGCTTATGAGACTGGTGTCCTGCTGTATGCCGTCGAGTGCCTTCAGTTCGAACACGAACTGGCTTACTCGAAACTTCGCCAAGAGGCCTGCGCAGCCACACTCGGGGAGGCCGCATGACCCCGAATATCGACCACCGCCTGAAGCACAAAGCGCCAGTCCCCGCTTCTCTTGGGTATATGTGCGAATACTGTACACACGCCGCCGAACCTGAATAAACCAATACGATCCACGCGAGACGAGGCAGTCGATGCGACCAAGAGGATGCGTTACCAGCTCCAGCGCGCGGCCCAGGGCCTGCTGCCGGGCGAGCGCGTGAAGCATTGCCAGCGCAGCACGATGAGCGAGAGCGGCGTGGCCGTGTTTCGCACCAGCGACAGCGGCGCATCGTTCGGCAACCTGACGACCTGCGGCAGTGTGTGGCACTGCCCGGTATGCGCGGCCAAGATCACCGAGCAGCGCCGCATCGAACTGCAGGACGCGATCACCGCCTGGACGAAGAAGGGCGGCGAGGTTTACCTGATGAGCCAGACATTCCCGCACCAGTTGAACCAGGCGCTCGCCGACAACCTCGCGCTGTTTTCGAAAGCACAGCAGAAATTCAAGAACAGCCGCGCCTACAAGCGAATCATGGAAGAGATCAGCAGCGCCGGCAGCATCCGCGCCCTGGAAGTAACCCACGGCGAGAACGGCTGGCATCCGCACACGCATACGCTGGTGTTCGCCTTCCCCGGCCAGTTGAAGCTGCTCGAACAGCTAGACATGGTGTGGATCGACACGCTGGTCAAGATCGGGCTGGCTGATCGCAGCCAGCTGAACGAAATGCTGCAGTACGCCTTCGACGTGCAGAACGGCGACTACGCCGCTGAGTACGTCGCGAAATTCGGCCACGAACCCAGCGCGACCTCGAAGACGCTGACCAACTCACACTGGGGCGCATCACACGAACTCACCAAGGGCCACCAGAAGGTGGGCCGCAGACTCAGCGGCCGCACCGCCTTCACGCTGCTGCGCGACTACGTCGAAGGCGACGAAATGGCCGGCGAACTGTTCCAGGAATACGGCAAGCACTTCAAGGGCAAGCGGCAACTGTTCTGGTCGCCGAAGCTGCGCAAGGCGCTGACACTGCCTGAAGACGAACGCACCGACGAAGAGATCGCCGCCGAAGAGTTACCGGAGCGCGAGCTGGTGACGGTGCTGGATCACGAGCAATGGCGGCTGGTGCTTAGTCGCAATGCTCGCTTCGAAATCTTGAGGGTCGCCGAGGATGAAGGCGCAGTCGGCGTAGCGCGGTTGCTGGCTGAACTGACCGAGCGGCGATATACGCACAGTGACCACTACTGGGAACGAGGGCGGCGAGGATGGAACCACCTGGGCGGATTCATCGGCAAAGCAGCGATGGATGCCTGATAACGCTGCGCGCCGGAACCGCCAAGCACCGACGCGCAACTCACCTTGATAGGGAAGGCTGATATGAAGAATACCACCGGCAAGAATAAAGCGCACGGCTACCCCAGCAAGGAAAGCCGCTGGGCGTACTACATGCAAGCCATCGAACCAACTTCGCAAGAGCTCAACGATGCGTTCCCCGGCTATCACCCGCAATGGCTTCAACTGTCTCAGAAGTTCACCATCTCGCCGGCCCACTTCAAGGCGATGCGCGAGTCGCTGGGACTGTCCGTTGAACAGTGTGCCGCGTATCTACGCACCAGCTCCAACAGTGTTTACAAATGGGAGCGGGGTGATGCCAACGTGCCGTTCCCGGCATTTGAATTGCTGCGCGTGATTCGGGAAAGCGTGTCGTTCAAAACATCTCATCCGAAGTGGGAAGGCTGGTTTATCAACGAGCGTGGCGTGATGCACTCGCCCAACATTGGCGGCAAGGGATTCACGCCAGAATATTTGGAGTGGGTTTCATGGCAGGGCACGGAAGCCGGAAAGCTGCGCGGGGAGGTCTCTACTTTGCAAGCCAAACTCGACAAGGCCGTCGAAGAGAACACCAATTTGCGCCAAATGTTCGTCGCGCATGGCGTGGTCGACGAACTCGCTGCGATGCAAAACACGATTAACGACCTGATGGTGCGCATCGCGACCGCCAAGGTACTTCCATTCGTCGCCCCATCCATCCAAGTTGAACAACTCAAGGAGAAAACAGCATGAGATCAATCCGCCCCGTTTCCGCCTACACCGGCAGCACCGACATCAGCATCAACGCATCGATCAGCTGGAGAAAAATCCAGCAGCGTTGCCGGCTGCTGCGGCCAGACTACAAGCCGGCCAGCCGCTACCAGATACGCCTCAAGCACAAGCGCGCAGCACGCCGCATGCAGCCAGACGTGGTGAGGTAATCGACCATGTTCCTCACACAGGCCGAGCTGGCCGAACTGACCGAGCGCAAGCGCAAGGGCGAGCAAATCGCTTGGCTCAAATCGAACGGCTATCACTACGCCATCGGCGCGAACGGCCATGCCCGGGTGCTGCGCGAGCACGTCCAGGCGAAGTTGTGCGGCACCATAGCAGCGGCTGCGCCGGCTGCTGCCGAACCGAACTGGGCCGCAATGTAATCCGCCACCATGGGACGCAAGCGCACGATCAATCACGACCTGCCGCCGAGGATGAACCTCAAGGGCAAAACGTACTATCACGTTTCCACCGACAGCCCGCGCAAGTGGACGAAGCTCGGGCAGGATTTGGCGATTGCGAAACGCTTGTGGGCCGAGATCGAGGGCGAGCAGCCGGACCCGAACAACTGCACGTTCGCCGGCATCACGAAGCGATACCGCAAGGAGGTGTTCCCGACCAAGGCACCGCAGACCCAGCGCGATAACGAGAAGGAACTTGCCAGACTCGAAGCCGTGTTCGGCGCCATGCCGATCGACGCCATCAAGCCGCACCACATCAAGCGCTACCTGGACGAACGGGGCAAAACGGCCAAGGTTCGCGCGAACCGCGAGAAGGCACTGTTTAGCCATGTGTTCAACTTCGCACGCGCCTGCGGCTACACCGACTCACCGAACCCTTGCGCCGGCGTACGCGGCCACCGCGAGACCGGCCGCAACCGCTACGTCGAGCACGACGAATTCCGCGCCGTATGGAATGCTGCGCACTACACCGTGCAGGATGCGATGGACCTGGCATACCTGACAGGCCAGCGGCCGGCCGACCTGCTCAAGCTGAACCGCGGCGACATCCGCGACGGCGAACTGTGCCTGGCGCAGAACAAAACCGGCAAGGCCCTGCGCATCGCCATCGTAGGCGAACTGAAAGACCTGATCGAGCGCATCCTGAGTCGCCAGCATCGCACCATGGGCGGCGATGCCCTGCTGCAGGATGGCAACGGCCAGCGGCTCACCTCCGGCGCGCTGCGCGACCGTTTCGACAAGGCGCGCGAGGCTGCAGGCGTCAGCTTCCAGTTCCGCGACATCCGCGCCAAGACGGCGACCGACACCGAGAGTCTGGCCCACGCCCAGAAGCTGCTGGGGCACAAGTCCAGGGCGATGACCGAGCACTACACCCGAAACCGAAAAGGCGAGAAGGTGAAGCCCCTCGAATCGGGAATTGTAGAAAGAGAACCGGAATTGTAGAAAGACAAAAGGCCTGCATCGCTGCAAGCCTTTGTTTGTATGGTGGGCCCAGTAGGACTTGAACCTACGACCAAAGGATTATGAGTCCTCTGCTCTAACCAACTGAGCTATGGGCCCGTAAACGGTCAGTTACCCTCGCTGTCGAGGAAGCTCTTGAGCTTCTCCGAACGCGACGGGTGGCGCAGCTTGCGCAGGGCCTTGGCTTCGATCTGGCGGATACGCTCGCGGGTGACGTCGAACTGCTTGCCGACTTCTTCCAGCGTGTGATCGGTGTTCATCTCGATGCCGAAGCGCATGCGCAGCACCTTGGCTTCGCGCTGCGTCAAGCTGTCCAGGATGTCCTTGGTCGCGCCGCGCAGACTCTCGTACACCGCGGCGTCGATAGGCACCGTGGTGTTCTGGTCTTCGATGAAGTCGCCCAGATGGGAATCGTCGTCGTCGCCGACCGGGGTCTCCATGGAGATCGGCTCCTTGGCGATTTTCAGGATCTTGTGGATCTTGTCTTCCGGCATTTCCATCTTGATCGCCAGCGTCGCCACATCCGGCTCGATGCCGGTCTCCTGCATGATCTGGCGCGAGATGCGATTCATCTTGTTGATGGTCTCGATCATGTGCACCGGGATGCGGATGGTGCGCGCCTGGTCGGCGATGGAACGCGTGATCGCCTGGCGGATCCACCATGTCGCGTAGGTCGAGAACTTGTAGCCACGGCGGTATTCGAACTTGTCCACCGCCTTCATCAGGCCAATGTTGCCTTCCTGGATCAGGTCGAGGAACTGCAGGCCGCGGTTGGTGTACTTCTTCGCGATGGAGATCACCAAACGCAGGTTGGCCTCGATCATGTCGCGCTTGGCGCGGCGTGCACGGGCTTCCCCGTTGGTCATCTGCTTGTTGATGTCCTTCAGGTCCTTGATCGGGATGCCGACACGGCGCTCCAGATCGAGCAAGTGCTGCTGCTGCTCGACGATGGCGTGCTGGTAACGCGCCAATCCCTCGGCGTAAGGCTTCTTGGACTTCAGTTCCTGCGCAACCCACTCCAGGTTTTCTTCGTTGCCCGGGAACGTTTTGATGAAGTGCGGACGCGGCATCTTGCTCTTGGTGACGCACATGTCCTGGATGCTGCGCTCGCAACGGCGAACTTCTTCAACCAAGCCACGCATGGTGTCGCACAGCGCATCCACTTGCTTGGCGGTGAAGCGGAAATTCATCAGTTCTTCGGAGATGATGCTCTGGCACTTATCGTACGGCTTGCTGCGATAGCCGTGCTTTTCGTAGGCCTTGCCCATTTTGGTGAACTGATCGGCGATCACCGCGAAACGCAGCAACGCATCGGCCTTCAGTTGCGCCAGATTGGCGGCGGCAGCGGCGGCGGTTGCGGCTTCGTCTTCCTCTTCGTCGACCTCTTCGGCTTCTTCTTCGGCCTCTTCCTCTTCGACCTCTTCTTCGCCGACCACTTCTTCGGGTTCGCTATCGACGAAACCGTCGATCAACTCATCGATGCGCATCTGGTCGGCCTCGATCTTCGCTGCCAGCCCCAGGATTTCGGCGATCGTCGCGGGACACGCGGAAATCGCCTGAATCATGTGCTTCAGACCTTCCTCGATGCGCTTGGCGATTTCGATTTCTTTTTCGCGCGTCAGCAACTCGACCGTGCCCATTTCGCGCATGTACATGCGCACCGGGTCGGTGGTGCGGCCGAATTCGGAATCAACTGTGGACAATGCGGCCTCAGCCTCGGCGGCAGCATCCTCGTCGGCCACCGCAGGCGCTGCATCGGTCATGATCAGCGTTTCGGCATCGGGCGCGACGTCATAGACCTGAATGCCCATGTCGTTGATCATGCTGACCACGCCCTCGATCTGCTCGACTTCGAGCATGTCCGGCAGGTGGTCGTTGATCTCGGCATAGGTCAGGTAGCCACGCTCCTTGCCCAACACGATCAGCGACTTCAGACGCGTGCGGCGCGCCTCGATGTCCTGCTGCGGGTCAACCACCGGCTGCGCGATCACCTCGGCCGATTTCTTGTCCTGTTTTTTCTTGTCGCTAGGCTTTGCCATATCCAGATTCCCAATTGCGTAATGCCGCTCAATGCCGCAGAAAAGCGGCGAATTATACCCGAATCCAACCGAATTTTTCCAATCTTCCCCGAGACTTCGTCTCAGCGCCCCACCTGCACGTAAAGCTTCAGCTCCGCCTCGGTCAGACAAGCCCACCCACCTTGTTTCACCTTGGCCTGCAACACCTCAAACTCATGGCGACGCCTGTCTCTCTCGAAGCTATTCATCAGACCCGCAAATTCTCCATCCACATCGAACGCCTCGCCCCAACTCAACATATCCGCCTCCGCCGCAGCCAGCGTCCTTTCATGCATAGAGCCCTGAAAATACTGCGTCAGCGCCGGCCCGCTCAACGCATAACCCGCTTCGCGCAGCACAGCTAACAACGCCGAAATCGCCTCGCCCTCCGCCCCGTCACCCCGCCAATCCTCTGGCAACTGCGCTCCCAACGCGGGCTTCGCAAGCAAGCATTGCAGCAATAGCCGATGCCCAGAAGGCGCGGTGCGTCCGACTTTTTTCGGCGCCGGACGCGGCGCACGCGCAACAGGGCTGACCTCGTACAGCTCTTCCAACTCGGCCTGGCTCACACCGGCGAGCGCGGCAACTTCCTTGCGCAACAGCAGCGCCGTCGCCGGCGCGGCAATCGCAATCAGCAACGGCTTGGCGCGCTGCAGCAACTGGTTGCGCCCCTCCGGGCTACGCAAGTCCAGTCCGGCACTGACTTCGCGCAGCAGATAAGCGGACAACGGCATCGCTTCCTGCACGCGCTGCTCGAACGCCTCCTTGCCGAACTCGCGAATGAAACTATCCGGGTCGTGTTCGACCGGCAAGAACAAAAAGCTGATGCGCTTGCCATCCTGCAGCTGCGGCAACGCATTCTCCAGCGCGCGCCATGCCGCCTTCTGCCCAGCCTTATCGCCGTCGAAGCTGAACACGATATGCTCGACCAGACGCAACAATTTCTGCACATGATAGGGAGTGGTCGCCGTACCCAGCGTCGCGACGGCGTACTCCACGCCGTGCTGCGCCAGCGCCACCACATCCATATAGCCCTCGACCACCAGCACCCGCTGCGCTCCGCGTATCGACTTCTGCGCCTGAAACAGGCCGTACAACTCGCGCCCCTTCTCGAACAGCGGCGTCTCCGGCGAATTCAAATACTTCGGCTCGCCCTTGTCCAGCACGCGCCCGCCGAAGCCGATGACCTGGCCCCGCACGTTGATGATGGGAAACATGATGCGGTCGCGAAAACGGTCGTAGCGCTTATGATCTTCCTCATTGACGATCACCAACCCGGTCTCGCTCAACGTATCGCTCTGGTAATCGGGGAATGCGGCAGCGAGACTCTGCCAGCCCTCCGGCGCATAGCCGATGCCGAAGCGCGCTGCTATCTCGCCGGACAGGCCGCGCCGCTTCAGGTAATCGATCGCGCGCGGCGACTGCTTGAGTTGCTCGCGGTAGTAACGCGTCGCGGTCTGCATCACCTCGTACAGATCGGGCGCAACTTTCTGGTAGATCTCACCAGCAGACGAGCGCTCGTGCGGCACTTCCATGCCCGCGCCACGCGCCAGCTCTTCGACCGCCTCGACAAATCCCAAGCCGACATGCTCCATCACGAAGCCGATCGCCGTGCCATGCGCACCGCATCCGAAGCAGTGATAGAACTGCTTGGACTGACTGACAGTGAACGACGGGGATTTTTCGTTATGGAACGGACAACAGGCGACGTAGTTGGCACCCGCCTTCTTCAGCGGCACATGACGCTCGACCACATCCACGATGTCGAGACGATTGAGCAAGTCCTGAATGAAACTTTTTGGAATCAAATCAGCACCCTTTCATCTCGACCGACTCGGGCATCTCGACCAGCCTTGTAGCCGGAAGAACAAAGGATAGAAATTACTTGGCGAGTTGCGCCTTGATCAGTGCGGAGACCTTGCCCATGTCGGCACGCCCGGCCAGTTGAGCCTTGAGCACGCCCATCACCTTGCCCATATCCTGCGGACCGGTTGCCGCGATCGCTTCGGCGACCGCGACATTGATCTCCGCCTCGCTCAACTGCTGCGGCATATAGGCCTGCAGCACACTCATCTCGAACTTCTCGACATCGGCCAGATCCTGGCGGCCTGCCGCCTCGTACTGGCTGATCGAGTCGCGACGCTGCTTCATCATCTTTTCGATGATGGCGACCACATCCGCATCCGTCAATTCGATGCGCTCATCCACCTCGCGCTGCTTCATCGCCGCGAGCAAAAGACGAATAGCCCCGAGGCGCGCCGCTTCCCTGGCGCGCATCGCGGCTTTCATGTCATCGCTGATCTGCTGCTTGAGACTCATGCCGAAACCCACCCACGAGGGGCAGGATTTAGTACATCTTCGGAGGGAGGGTTTGGCTGCGCAGGCGCTTGTAATGACGCTTCACTGCAGCAGCCAGCTTGCGCTTACGCTCTGCGGTGGGCTTCTCGTAAAATTCGCGGGCGCGCAGATCGGTCAGCAGACCGGTCTTTTCCACGGAACGCTTGAAGCGACGCATCGCTACTTCGAACGGCTCATTCTCTTTAACACGTACGGTTGTCATGGACAAACTACCTTCTACCAAAAAATCGAGGGCGCGATTCTAGCAAAACAAGCCGCCCGTCACAACCTCAATTTTCAGGCCCGGAAAATAACGCCATCGATGGTAACGCCACCACCGAGCTATCGGCCCTCGACCATCATTTACCCATCGTCGCGCCGACAACGCGCTCAACGTAATCAGGATCGCCGGGACTCCCCCCGGTCACGGCACTCGCGCTCACGTCATAAATCCAGATTGTAGATCCGGCCTCGACATACGAGGCTGCGCTGCAATTTACAGTAACGACAAAAGGCGCCAGCGTCCCGCTCAACGTTCCAAGAGAAGTATTCGGCGCACAACCGGCCCACGGCACGGGTGAGCTGGCGGGGCTTAATATGACATGGTAAGCGGCCCATTCGATGCCGCTGCGCGCTGCCTGATACGCGCGCGCGCCCATCACATCCAGCGCGGAACTTTGATGCTGAGTCGTGGAAAGCGTCACCGCAAACGCACCGAGCGCAGCAATCACCACCAGCAGGAAAATAGCAGTAATAAGACTAAAGCCTCTCTGACAAACCGATCTGCCCGGATTCGAATTCATCATGGCGCGTTGTTCACATGGACTTCATGATAAAGGCTCACACTTTCATTTCCACTCGTCAAAGTCAGCCGCACCGCCAACAAACCGAAGCGCTGATTCGGGACATCGTATTCGAACTGACAGGCGCTAACTTTATCGGCAAGAACGGCTGCAGAATGTGCGGTGACAGGAGCAGCGTTAGACGCTATGCCAGCCGCAGTCTGCTGCACCGCATGAAAGCCATAGCCCCAGTAGCGCATCAGCTTGGCTTGCCCATTCTGATTCGCATCCAGCGCCCCTAACGCTCCGACACAAGCATAAGTCACCGCCTGCTGCGCACTATCGACCACGGCGAAGCGATGCGAATCAAGCTCCGCCGTCTGGGGCAAGCCCGCAGCGAGGGTAACAGCCCCCGCCACATCGGACACTTTGCGCAGCCCTCCTCCCACACCGGAATCATAAGCGACACTCCCATCCGACTGGGTGCTGCCAACGACCACATAATCATCTTTTGCGACATCGACCGCTCCAACGGTGTCGAATTGATTATCGTTCCCATCAAAATCCAATGGATCGCCTGCCCCGGCAACTCGATAGCGCCCCCCATCCTTGGTCTGCAAAAATTCCACGCACGGCACTCCGCCACAACCGGCAATCCGCACGCTGTTCGGCGCCGCAGCGCGTATGTCGCGCGCCATGCGCCGAACCGCCGTGTCGGCGATATCGGTGAGTTCGGCGCGGCGCGCCACGTCCACATATTGCTGGATCGGCGACTTCAGAAACACAGCAACCATGCTGCCGATAATGCCAGTGATGACAATCACCATAATCATCTCGACCAGAGTAAAGCCCTGTTGCCGCACGGAATGAGGATTCAAGCGTTTCATCAATAAGCCGTCCTGTACCCCGAAAGCTGAACGCTGCCCCCCTGCGGATGATCCACCGTTACGGTAATAAGCACCGCACTGCCTGCCGCCACCGTTCCCAGCGCCGCATCGGCGACAGCCACACTCGCGCTATAACCGGAAAGCCCGGCTACCGCATCCCCGGCCATCGAAGAGATGCCTGCCATGTTGAGCCCGTCGTAATCCCGGACAACGTGATAATCCGTCGATCGATTCGCCGAAGTGACCGTCGTATTTGTCCCGTCTGCCGAATTAAAATCCTGCAACTGAACTTCCTCCAGCAACGACTCCGCCACCGCCAGCGCCTGCTTGCGCACCAGCGGATCGGCGCTGCTTTTGGTCGTTACGTTCATCACCAGCAGAATGCCGGCCAGCGCCACACTGACGATCACGACGAACATGATCAGCTCGATCAGGCTGATGCCTCGCTGGCCTACCCTAATGCACATAGCCCGTTTCCACCTCGATGATGATAGTCGTGTCATTGGGCGCGACGCCGATAACGATGGACCCCGCCGCGTTCGGGACAGGCTGTCCGAGCGCGTTGAAGGTTACCGTCTGGGCGGTCACCGCCACGCTATCGGAGATCACGCAATTGACATTGCCGCCGACCAGTTCCGTACCGCAATCGGAGATCGCCGCTGAAGAGATCGCCACATCGACATTGCGGTGCTGCGCGATGGCGATCTTCTGCCCGTAGCGCAATGCTGCCTTCACTTGATCCGCCGCTCCACGGGACTGAAAAATATTCACATCGAAGAAGCGCGGCACGACGAACACCGCGAGGATGCCAACGATAACCATCACCATAATCAACTCAATCAGCGTAAAGCCGCGCTGACCTGCTTCGCTGGAATGGAATGAGTGGCGCATCGGATTATGCATACCGTTGGCAATGGAAAAATCTGCACTCAGTGTAACAAATACGCGGCGGACAAAAAACAGGGGGGCCGAAGCCCCCCTTCTTTATTCCGATGAATAGCTCTGCAAGCCATCCCGCCAAGTTTGCAAAACGACTTCCTGCCGCAGACTCAAGCCATGCTACATATGCTTAAATTAACAGCCTGTGTCCGTTTTGGTATAGGTCGGAGTGGTGTTCACAGTACCCGCATTGCTATAAACAACCTGGCAAGATGCCGGAGTGGTAGCGCCGGCAACCTGAGCCGTCGCGGCGGTCACAGTGTAGCTAGGGCCTGACACCCCAGCCAACGCCATGATGTCGGCGTCTTTCGGGTAATAATTAGCTTCCATTGTGTATGAAGTTCCCTCGATGGAAACAACCGCACTCGCTTTAACCAATGCCGCGCTACGAGCCATCATGGCCGCGGACTTAATGGACCCTTCCGCAGCAGACAATGAAGCTTTCCGCGCGTCTCCCGCCAAATCCACGAATTTCGGCAACGCGGTCGCAGCCAGAATACCCAGAATCACGATCACCATGATCAACTCGATCAGCGTAAAACCAAACTGCTTTTTCATTTTGTTCTCCTTAAATCGAGACCGTCCGGCCTCATTGCAGGGCCGCGACCCCTTCTCGTATTATCGGCAACATCGCCGAGCCCTTTAGCTCTTGCCGCAGCAAGTATTCAAAAGCTATTTCTACTATAGGCCAAAGCCGGGGGCGAGGCAATCCAGCGCCTGAAAAACCGCACCTCCATGGATCGCCACGCCTCTACAAAACTCGCAATACCGGAACATATTCAGGTCAACAAGGGAACAACCAGAAACAGCAGGTAGAGACTCCCCAACAACAACATCCAGCCGGCGCGCTGATCGTGACGTATCACGAATTTATCCACGTGATTGCGGGGGATTTCAAGGGAACGGGTGGAACGACGCATGGACACCCACCGATTGGCCGTTTCATCCAGACCGCGCAACAAGCTGGGGCGTTGCCAGAGCAGCAGGCCGACGAACAAGGATACCGCCGCACCGGCCAGCGCGGCCAGAACCAGCGCATCCAACAACGCCTCCAACAATTGAATAGGCCATCGAACCGACAAATGTGCCGCCAAATGCGGCAAGGCATGGACCTTGTCGAACTGCGTCCCGAAATATGCGAAAACATAAGCGGCCCCGATGCAAACCAGCACGCCCAGCGGCCGATGATGGCGATAGAACCAGTGTTCCAGGCAGATGCTCATATCCAGCGACTTCTTCATGCGGCGCGTGGAAATCCAGAGATTGGCGATATGGTTAATGCGCACGAACAATGCCGGGCGATAGATCATCAGCAGCGAGACGGCAACGCCCATCAACGCGCCGACTAGCAGGAAGGTCGCCAGCGAACGCCACAGAATAATTTCAAATGCATGTTGGGTGATCATAATGAATTCCGAAAATTGAACGGCACGACGGTCATTGTACCTAGAACCACGAATACGGCTCGACCGGCTCGAACAACGCGCCGGTCAGGCTGGCCGACTCCTGCCGCAGCGAAGGCTGGAGCGGCCGCTCATAGTTGAGGACGACATGGAAACGCACCCATTTCCCGCCATCCTTGCCCGGTTCGAAAAATGTCGCACTGTTGGGCACGTAGATCAGATCGCGCGTTTTCAGGTCGAACATCCAGCTGCCCGGCTCCACGCTGGCCGGCGTCGGATCATAGAATTCCCCGGCATAGTTGCCCGGCCTCTTCTGCAGCCAATCCATCGGATTGGCATACGCCAGCGCAGGTACATCGGCCGGCTGACCGCGCGTCACGATCTGGCCGTACTGCAAGGTCAGCGCGCTTTGCAGCGAAGCCACCACCCCCTCCATCGCGGCCTTTTCGGCCCGCTCCTGATAATAGGTTATGCGGTTCAGGAACACCCCCGCTGTCACCGCCAGTATGGAGACGACGACGATCAGCTCGATCAGCGTGAAGCCTCGCTCAGAGGACCGAGAACTGAGTGCTGAGGACTGAGTCTTTGTCGCGGCTACGCCGCGTTTGTTCAAAAAACCGTGCAAGACGCGGGCCTGTGCTCGACCCTCAGCCCTCAGTCCTCGAATCTCAGTCCTTTGCATCATTTGTGCATCGCCGCCTTGCCCAGATCCCACATCGGCAGGAAGATGCCCAGCGCGAGGATCAGCACCAGGACGCCGAGGAACACAATCAGGATAGGCTCGATCTGTGAGCTCAGGGTCTTCACTTCGTATTCGACCTCGCGCTGGTACATGTCGGCCACCTCGAACATCAACCCGTCCAGATCGCCGGTCTCCTCGCCCACCGCGATCATCTGCAACACAATCGGGCTGAACACCCCGGTAGCCATCGCGGTGCGCAAAATACTCTCGCCGCGCTCCACTCCGGCGCGCATCTCTTCGACGCGGCTGCGCATGAAAACGTTGTCCACCACCATCGCGACCGAATCCAGCCCCTGCAACACCGGCATGCCACTCTTGAAGGACAGAGCCAGGCTGCGGGCGAATCTCGCCAGCGTCGACTTGATGAGTATCTTGCCGGCAATCGGCAGGCGAAACTTGTAGCGATCCCAATTGTAGCGGCCCGCCGACGTATTGATATACGAACGAAATGCCACCACCGCACCGACCGCCATAGCAAAAAGCAGCATCCAGTAATTCACCATGAAGCTGGAAAAACCAATCAGCATCCTGGTCATCAGCGGCAATTCGGCATTAAATCCGGCAAACACCTTGGCAAAGGAAGGAATCACGAACAGGTTGACGATCACGATCGCGACCGCCATCGCCATCGCCACGAAGCTGGGATAGCGCAACGCGGTCTTGATGCGCTCCTTCATCTCGCGCTCGAATTCCATGTGTTCGTACAGCTGGATAAAGGTGTTGTCCAGCATACCGGTCATTTCACCAACCTGCACCATGCTGACGTAATACGGGAAAAACACCTCGGGGTGGCGACGCATCGCCGAGCTCAGCTCGCGGCCGCTGTCCAGGCTCTCGCGCAACTCCTTAATCACCGCGGCGAAGGCGGGCTTCTGGGTGGATTCCTGCAGGCCGGACAGCGCGCGCAACATCGGCACGCCGGCCTTGAGCAGGGTGTACATCTGGCGGCTGAACAGCATCAGGTCCAGCGCATCGACCGGCTTGTCGGTAAGCAGGTGACGAAGTCGATTGAATGGGCTGGCGAGGGCCGTTCCGGTTGCGCTGGCGGCTTTAGCACGCGACGGTGCGATCTCCAGCGGGGTAATGCCGGCGCTCATCAGTTGCTCTGCAACGACGCCACTGCTATCTCCCTCCAGCGAACCCTTCACCAGCACGCCATTGCGATCACGCCCCTTGTAGGTGAACACCGCCACCATCAATCCTCGACCTGATTGCTGATGCGCATGACTTCGGCTACCGAGGTGCGGCCCTGCCGCATCATTTCGATCGCATGATCGAGGATGGTCTTGCCGCGCATGTGATCATGCGCGGCCTGCATGAAATGAACGGAGCTCTCGTGCGCGGCCGCATCGGCCAGGGTGCGGTTCATTTCCAGCATCTCGTACACCCCCATGCGCCCGTGATAGCCGGTGCCGTTGCAATACGAACAGCCGCGTCCGCTGAGGAGGCCGTCCCAGCGGTCCGGGGTCATCCCTTCGGCCTGCAGCCATTCGCCTTCCTGCGGGGTCGGCTCGTAAGGCTGGGCGCAACTGCTGCAGACTCGGCGCAACAGGCGTTGCGCAATGATAACCTGCACCGAGGATGCCACCATGAAACGCGGCACCCCCATATCCACCAGCCGGAACAAGGTGCCGGCAGTATCGCGGGTGTGCAGCGTGGAGAACACCAGGTGACCTGTCATCGCAGCGCGCAAGCCGATCTGCGCGGTTTCCACGTCACGCATTTCGCCGATCAGGATCACGTCCGGGTCCTGGCGCAACGCGGAACGCAACACCCGCGCGAAGGTCAGGTCGATCTTCTCGTTGACCTGCACCTGATTGATACCGGGCAGCCGATATTCCACCGGGTCCTCGACGGTAATGATCTTCTGTTCGATGGTGTTGATCTCTTCCAGTGCGGCATACAGCGTGGTGGTCTTGCCGGAGCCGGTCGGGCCAGTCACCAGCACCATGCCGTTGCTGCGCCGGATGATCTCGCGGAAGCGCTTCAGCATGTCCGGCGGCATGCCCAGTTTGTCCAGGCTCACCATGCCGCTGTCCTGCCGCAACAGACGCATCACCACCGACTCGCCGTATTGCGTGGGACAGGTCGCGACACGCACATCCACGCCGTGGTCGCGCACCCGCACATGCAGACGACCGTCCTGCGGCAGGCGTTTTTCCGAGATATCCAGACCGGACATCAGCTTGAGACGCAGCACCAGCGCAGGCGCGATCTTGTGGTCAGCCTCCATCTGCAGATGCAACAGGCCGTCGATGCGGAAGCGGACGACTACCCGAGTTTCCTGCGGCTCGATATGGATGTCGGAAGCCCGAATTTGGGTAGCGTCTTCGAACATGGTCTGCAGCAGCTTCACCACCGGCGCGTCCTCGGCCCCGGCACTGCCGACCAGCGCACCGAAATCGACATAACTGTCGCCGAGATCCTCGCTCAACTCGCGCGCCAGACCGCTGATCTCATCGGTGCGCCGGTAGCCGCGATCGATGCACTCCAGCAGCTGCCCCTCGGTGACGACCGCCAGATTGATGTCGCGTTTGACGAGATGGGAAATCTGGTCGAAGGCGGTCAGATCGGTCGGATCGGCCATGCCGACTTGCAACATGCCGTTGCGCTCTTCCAGCACGATCGCGCGGAAACGCCGCGCCTGGTTCTCCGGCAACAGCCGCACCAGATCGTGGTTGATATTGAAAAACTTGAGATTGATATAGGGAATATTAAGCTGCTTAGCGAGCGTTGCAGAAATCTGCTCCTCGGTCACCAGCTTGTTGTCGACCAGCACGCGCCCCAGTTTGCGGCCGCTGATTCGCTGCTGATCGAGCACCATTTTGAGCTGATCGAGCGTGATGAGCTGCTGCTGTACCAGCAAATCGCCTAAGCGAACCTTCTCCGGACGCGCCATAATCCTTCCTTGAAATAAATCGTGATTGCCGCGAGAGCCTCACAACGGCGAACTTAGCCTTTTTTATCCACACTGACAAGCATTAATCCGATGTTCAACGTCATCCTCTACCAACCGGAAATCCCGCCCAACACCGGCAACGTCATCCGTCTGTGCGCCAACACCGGCTGCCAGCTGCACCTGATCAAACCGCTGGGCTTCACGCTGGAAGACAAGCAACTGATCCGCGCCGGACTGGACTACCACGAGTTCGCCACCTTGCGCGTGCACGACAGTCTGGCGGATTGTCTGGCATCCCTGCCCACGACGCGGGTATTCGCGCTCACCACCAAGGGCTCGACGCCGTTCCACCGCATCGAATACCAGCGCGGCGACGCCTTCGTCTTCGGCCCTGAAAGCCGCGGCCTGCCCGCCGAGGTGCTAGCAGAGTTCGATGCCGAACATCGCCTGCGCCTGCCGATGCTGCCGAACAACCGCAGCCTGAACCTGTCCAACACGGTCGCGGTAACGGTGTTCGAAGCCTGGCGGCAATGCGGATTCGAGGGCGCGGCGGATATATCGTAGGGGCACGGCGTGCCGTGCCCTATGGTGCATCCCTGAGAAAAATTTCCAGCAAGTCATTCAAAAATCGCTGCCCCTGCAGCGTCGGCGCGATGCGCCCCCCATCGCACACCAGCAACCCTCGTTTCTCGGCCTGCTCCAGTTCGCGGCGTATCACCAGCAGCGGCAGACTGGTGCGCTCCTGAAACAGCGCGCTGTCAAAACCCTCGTTCAGGCGCAACGCATTCATCATGAACTCGAACGGCAGATTGGCCGCCGCGACCTCGTGTTCCTCCTGCACCGGCGCATCGCGCCCCACCGCATCGAGGTAGGCCTGCGGCTGCTTGTGGCGCATCTGGCGCAGCACCCTGTCGGGAAAGCTCAGCTTGCTGTGCGCGCCCGCACCGATGCCGAGGTAGTCGCCGAATTTCCAGTAGTTAATATTGTGCTTCGCACGACGCCTCGGCAACGCGAACGCCGAAGTCTCATAGTGCTCGTAGCCATGCTCCGCCAACAGCGATTCGATGCGCTGCTGCATCTCTGCGCTGGCATCGTCGTCCGGCAACGAAGGCGGGTTGCGGTGGAACAGCGTGTTCGGCTCCAGCGTCAAGTGGTAGCAGGACAGATGCTGGGGCGCAAACGACAGCGCGGTCCGCACATCCAGCAATGCCTGCTCCAGCGTCTGTTGCGGCAGCGCATACATCAGGTCCAGATTGATGTTGTCGAAGTGCTGCTGCGCGATGGCTATCGCGCGCCTCGCCTCGTCGGCGGAATGGATGCGCCCCAGCGCCTTGAGATGAGTGTCGTCGAAACTCTGTATGCCCATCGACAACCGATTCACTCCCGCATCGCGATACGCCGCGAAGCGCTCCGCCTCCACCGTGCCGGGATTCGCCTCCAGCGTGATCTCGGCATCACCGCTTAGCGGCAGCAGCATGCGCACCTGGCGCAGGATTTCGGCGACGCTCTCGCCGCTCAACAAGCTGGGCGTCCCGCCGCCGAAGAACACCGTATAGACCTTGCGCCCCCATATCTGCGGCAACGCCAGTTCCAGATCGCGGATCAACGCGGCAACGTATTGCTGCTCAGGGAATGCACTACGAGCCTCGTGCGAATTGAAGTCGCAATAGGGACACTTGCGCACGCACCACGGAATATGGATGTACAGCGACAACGGCGGCAGCGCCTGGAAATTCACAGGCTGCGATTTAAGTCCGACGGGCTGTAAAGGATGAGTGGTCATGTCGCGGGGTGCGGCACGCGCACCGGTGGTTGGGGATGCGTGGACCGCATCCTACATCTTCAGCTTTTCCAGCAGCACCTTCAGCGCCTTGGCGCGGTGGCTGAGCTGCGCCTTTTCGTCGTGATCCAGTTCGGAGCTCATCCTGTCGAGCTCCGGCAGCCAGAACATCGGGTCGTAGCCGAAGCCGCCGTCGCCGCGCTCTTCGTGCGCGATCATGCCGTGCCATTCGCCTTCGGCGATCAGCGGCTGCGGGTCGTCGGCGTGGCGCACCAGCACCAGCACACAGTAGTAGTGCGCATGGCGGTCGGTCACGCCCTGCATCTCGCGCAGCAGCTTTTCGTTGTTGCGCGCATCGGACTTGGGGTTGTCGCCGGCGTAGCGCGCCGAGATCACGCCGGGCACGCCGCCCAGCGCGTCGACACAAATGCCGGAATCGTCAGCCAGCGCCGGCAGGCCGCTCTCGCGGCTGACGTGGCGCGCCTTGGCCAGCGCGTTTTCGACGAAGGTGCAGTGCGGCTCTTCGGCCTCGGAGATGCCGAGTTGCGATTGCGTCAGCACCTCGATGCCGAGCGGGGCCAGCATGCGCTGGAATTCGCGCAGCTTGCCTTGGTTGTTGGAGGCGATGACGAGTTTTTGCATTTGTTGTAAGGGCGCGATTCATCGCGCCCTTTGCGATATATGAATAGATCAGGGCGCGATGAGTCGCGCCCCTACTGAATTATCAATCCCCCGCAAGCGCCGTCTGCTGCATCTCGACCAGTTGCGCGATGCCGTTCTTCGCCAGCTCCAGCAACGTATCCATTTCTTCGCGCGAGAAGGGATGGCCTTCGGCCGTGCCCTGCACTTCGACGAAGTGGCCACTGCCCAGCATCACGACGTTCATGTCGGTGTCGCAATCGGAATCCTCGATGTAATCGAGGTCGAGCACCGGCGTGCCCTGATAGATACCGACCGAAATCGCCGCGACGAAGTCCTTCAGCGGATTCTCTTTCACCAAGCCTTGAGCCATCAGCCCGCTCACCGCGTCGTGCAGCGCGACGAACGCGCCGGTGATGCTGGCGGTGCGCGTGCCGCCGTCGGCCTGGATCACGTCGCAGTCGAGCTGAATGGTGCGCTCGCCGAGTTTGCCGAGATCGACCACGGCGCGCAGGCTGCGGCCGATCAGGCGCTGGATCTCCTGGGTGCGGCCGGACTGCTTGCCCTTGGCGGCCTCGCGGCTCATGCGGCTGCCGGTGGAACGCGGCAGCATGCCATATTCGGCGGTGACCCAGCCTTCGCCGCTGCCCTTCTTGTGCGGCGGCACGCGTTCTTCGACGCTGGCGGTGCAGATCACCTTGGTGTCGCCGCACTCGATCAGCACCGAGCCTTCGGCGTGTTTGGTGTAACGACGAGTGATGCGGATGTTGCGCAACTGGTTCGCTTGTCGCTGGCTTGGTCGCATATTTTTATATCTCCATATATATCGGTAGGGGCACGGCGTGCCGTGCGGGTGCCCGCACAAAAGTTTCTCGTGCCCCTTCGTTCAAAGAATTTCGAGGATGTGGAAAACCGGCTCGGCGCTGTCGTGCGCTGCCTCGCTGTCGCCCAGACGTATCGCCAAGCCGGTAACGTTATCGGAGTGCCCGCTCTCGCGCTCCAGCGCGTGCGCGACCAGGTCGTCCAGCACTTCGGCAACGGGGCCTGCCGCAAAAGCCTTGATGAGTTCCTCGTCGAGGAATGGCCCCCACAGGCCGTCGCTGCCGAGCAGCAGCACGTCGCCCGACTGCAATGCCAGCGGCTCGCCGGGCTCCATGTAGAACAGGTCGCTCTGGCCGCCGAGGCAGTTGGTGATCTGGTTGCGCTGCGGATGCACGCGCGCCTCTTCGGGCGTGATGATCCCCCATTCCATCCATTGATAAACCATCGAATGGTCGTGCGTCTTGGCCTGCACCTTGCCGTCGCGCAACAGATACAAACGGGAATCCCCGGAATGTCCCCAGTACATTTTGCCGTCTTGGATCAGCGCAGCCACGCAGGTCGAGCCGGGGAAACCGCCCCTGGCCTGGTCGTGCGGAAATTTCATGATGCGCTCGTGCGCCTGCTTCATCGCCTCGCCGATAAAATGCTCCGGCGCTGCAACTCGCGGCCGCGCATCGCGCCCAAACAATTCGACGAAGGTGTCGATGATCAGCCCGGCCGCCAGTTCGCCATGCAGATGCCCTCCCATACCGTCGGCCAGCACCAACAGCAGCGCGTCGCCGGTATAGGCGTAGGCGACGCGATCCTGATTGTATTTGCGGTCGCCGATATGGCTGGCCTGATGGACCGAGAACTTCATGAGCCGGTGAATGAATTGAAAGACGCCAATCGTAATATAATGCGCGCCTTCAGCACAGTCATTTGTTCGACTGCCATTTTTTGGAACTCTCGCCATGATCCTGAGCATGACCGGCTACGCCGCCACCGGCGCGGAACTCGACAGCGGTTCGCTGACGCTGGAACTGCGCGCCGTCAACCACCGCTACCTGGATATCCAGCTGCGCATGCCGGACGAACTCCGCGCCTTCGAGGGCGCGATGCGCGAAGCGATCTCGGCGCAGCTGCAGCGCGGCAAGGTGGACTGCCGCATCAATTACGCGGCACGCTCGGCCCAGAGCGGCGCGACGCTGAGCCGCGACCTGCTGCAGCAACTGGCCGACTGGAACCACGAGGTGCAAGCCGCGCTGCCGGATGCGCACTCGTTGAGCGTGGCCGACGTGCTCAAGTGGCAAGGCGTGCTGGAGACGCCGTCCGCGTCGGCGGACGAGTTGCGCAGCTCACTGCTCGGCCTGCTGCAGGAGGCACTGCAGGAATTCTCCGCGTCGCGCGCCCGCGAAGGCGAGAAACTGAAGGACTTTCTGCTGCAGCGCGTGGAGAAGATCGAGGCGTTGCGCGAGGGCGTGATGCCTCATGTACCGGCCGCGATCGCCGCCTACGAACAGAAGCTCACCGCGCGGTTGCGCGAGGCGCTGCAGAACGCGCCGGCAAACGACCTGTTCGACGAACGCATCCGCCAGGAGATCACGCTGTTCGCCAGCAAGATCGACGTCGACGAGGAACTGTCCCGACTCTCCAGCCACCTGACCGAGATGCGCCGCATCCTAACGCAGGGCGGAGCGGTCGGCAAACGGCTGGATTTCCTGATGCAGGAACTGAACCGCGAGGCGAATACGCTCGGTTCAAAGTCGGTGGATGCCGAAGTCTCGCGCAGCGCGATGGAGATGAAGATCCTGATCGAGCAGATGCGCGAACAAATTCAAAACCTGGAGTAACCAATCATGTCCGGAAACCTGTTCATCGTCAGCGCGCCGTCCGGCGCGGGCAAGACCAGCCTGGTGCGCGCACTGCTCGACATCAACCCGCGGATCAACCTGTCGGTCTCCTACACCACGCGCAACCCGCGTCCCGGCGAGATCGACGGCAGGGACTACCATTTCGTCAGCCGCGAAACCTTCGTCGCGATGATGAAGAACGGCGAATTCCTCGAGAGCGCAGAAGTCTACGGCAACCTGTACGGCACCTCGCAGCGCTGGATCGCGAAGGAGATCGAACAGGGCCGCGACATCCTGCTGGAGATCGACTGGCAGGGCGCAGCGCAGGTGCGCCGCCTGTTCCCGCATTGCATCAGCATATTCATCTTGCCGCCGTCGATGGAAGCGCTGGAGCAGCGCCTGAAAGGACGCGGCAAGGACAACGACGAAGTGATCGCACGGCGCATGGCCGCGGTGCGCGACGACGTTGCTCATGTCGCCGAATTCGACTATGTTATTATCAACGACAACCTGAACGAGGCGTTGCGCGAACTGAATGCTGTGGCACTTGCTGCCAGAGTGCGCGGCGCAGCGCAATTGTCCCGTCATCAGACATTGATCAACCAGTTACAGCATCCGGAGTAAAAATCATGGCCCGTATCACCGTAGAAGAATGCCTCAGTTATATCCCCAACCGTTTCGAACTGACCTTGGCCGCCGCCTATCGCGCGCGCCAGCTGGCCAACGGCGCAACCCACCTGGTCGAGGAAAGCAAGGACAAGCCCACCGTCATCGCGCTGCGCGAAATCAGCGAAGGCAAGGTCGGCAAGGAAATCCTGAACCGCGGTCAAGCCTAAATTGACTCTGCATGGCCGACGCGGAATTACTGCTCGAAGAAGTCTCTGCCTATCTTAAGCCGCAGGACGTCGAACACGTCCGTGAGGCCATCGAATTCAGCCGGGCGGCGCACGAAGGACAGCTGCGCCAGTCCGGCGAACCTTACGTTACTCACCCGATCGCCGTCGCGCGCATCCTGACCACGCTGCACATCGACGTGCAGGCGATCGTCGCCGCGCTGCTGCACGACGTAATCGAGGACACCGCCATCACCGGCGACAACATCGCCGCGAAATTCGGCAAGCCTGTCGCCGAACTGGTCGACGGCGTGAGCAAGCTCGACCGCCTGCAGTTCGAAACTCGCGAGGATGCACAGGCGGAGAACTTCCGCAAGATGCTGCTGGCGATGGCGCGCGACGTCCGCGTTATCCTGATCAAGCTGGCGGACCGGCTGCACAACATGCGCACGCTGGGAGCGATGGCGCGCGAAAAGTGCGAGCGCATCGCGCGCGAAACGATGGAAATCTATGCGCCTATCGCGAACCGCCTCGGCCTGCACGACATCTATCACGAGCTCGAAGACCTGAGCTTCAAGTATCTGCATCCGAACCGCTATGCGGTGCTGTCCAAGGCCCTCAAGGTCGCGCGCGGCAACCGCCGCGAAGTGGTCAGCAAGATCCTCGTCGCGATCTACCAGCGGCTCGGTGAACAGCACATACACGCCGACGTAACCGGTCGCGAGAAAGACATCTACAGCATCTACAAAAAGATGCAATCCAAGTCGCTTGCATTCGCCGAGGTGCTCGACATCTACGGTTTTCGCGTGCTGGTCGACGATGTCCCTTCCTGCTACGTCGCGCTGGGCGCGCTGCACGGGCTGTACAAACCGATCCCCGGCAAGTTCAAGGACTACATCGCGATTCCCAAGGTCAACGGCTACCAGTCGCTGCACACCACGCTGTTCGGCCCGTTCGGCACGCCGATCGAGATCCAGATCCGCACCCACGAGATGCACCGCATCGCCGATGCCGGCGTGGCGTCGCACTGGCTGTACAAGAGCGGCCACGAATCCATCAACGACCTGCACAAGAAGACCCACCAATGGCTGCAGGAACTGCTGGAGAGCCTGAGCCAGAGCAGCGATTCGTCGGAATTCCTCGATCACCTCAAGGTCGACCTGTTCCCGGACGAGGTATACGTGTTCACGCCCAAGGGCAAGATCATGTCGCTGCCGCGCGGGGCTACCGCGGTGGACTTTGCCTACAACGTGCACACCGACATCGGCAACCGCTGCATCGCCGTCAAGGTCAACCACGAGTTGGTGCCGTTGCGCACCGAACTGCGCAACGGCGACCGCGTCGAGGTCATCACCGCACCGCATGCCAAGCCGAACCCGGCCTGGCTGGGCTACGTCGCGACCAGCAAGGCGCGCGGCCACATCCGCCATTTTCTGAAGACCATGCAGTCGGGCGAATCCGCCCAACTCGGCGAGCGCCTGCTGAACCAGGCGCTGCACGCGCTCGGCATCAAAACGCAAGAAATCGGCGATGCTCAATGGAGCAAGCTGTTGCGCGACACCGGCGTCAAGACCAAGCAAGACATCCTCGCCGACATTGGCCTGGGCCGCCGCCTGAATATGGTGGTTGCGCGCCAACTTGCCAGTGTAGGCGAGACCGCACCGGGCGAAGTCGCACCGAATGCGGTGATCACTATCCACGGCACCGAGGGCATGGCGGTGCAGTTTGCCAAGTGCTGCAGCCCGATTCCCGGCGACCCTATTATCGGCATCATCCGCAGCGGCCAAGGACTGGTGGTGCATACCCACGATTGCCCGACGCTGCGACGAGGCCACAGCAGCGGCGAGCAGTGGCTGGACGTAGCGTGGGACAAGAACATCAATCGCTCCTTCGACGTCAGTATCAAACTGATGGTCGCCAACCAGCGCGGCGTACTGGCCAAGGTCGCCGCCGCGATCGCCGATGCGGAATCCAACATCAGCAACGTCAACTTCGTCAACGAAGGCGAATACACCGCGCTGCACTTCACGCTGGAAGTGAACCACCGCCTGCATCTCGCCAACGTAATGCGCAGCCTGCGCAAAATCCCGGAAGTAGTGAGGATCATTCGCGTGAAGAACCCGGGATAGAAAAACCATTGCCTAGCGGCAGGCTCTCTGCTCAAACGAAAATTATTCGCCGAACTTCTTCAGCAATGCCAGCATCGCCGATGCCTTGTCCAAAGTCTCCTGATATTCCGCATCGCATTGCGAATCGGCCACAAGACCACCTCCCGCCCAGCATCTGATTTCGCCTTCCGAGAATACCAGCGTGCGAATAGCAATGTTGGTATCCATATTGCCATCGAAACCTATGTAACCGATTGCGCCGCAATACACGCCACGCCGGTGCGGTTCGAGTTGTTCGATAATCTGCATCGCACGCTGCTTGGGCGCGCCGGTGACGGAGCCTCCGGGGAAGCAGTCGCGCAACAGGTCGAGCGCGTCGCGGCCCTCCGCCAACTCGCCTTCGACGGTGCTGACCAGATGGTGTACGTTGGCATAGCTCTCGATCGCGAACAGATTCGGCACGCGCACCGAGCCGGGTGAGCAGCTCTTGCCGAGGTCGTTGCGAAGCAGGTCGACGATCATCAGGTTCTCGGCGCGATCCTTGGGATGATGACGCAGCTCGTCGGCAAGACGGCGATCGTCCTCCGCATCTCTGCCGCGCGGACGCGTGCCCTTGATCGGCTTGGTCTCTACGTGCCCGGAGCGCACGCTAAGGAAGCGCTCCGGCGAAGCACACAGGATCTGTGCCTGCGGCAGATTGAGAAAAGCCGAATACGGTGCGGGACTCATGCTGCGCAGTTCTAGATACGCGCGAAACGCATCGCCAGAGGCCTGTGCGCTGAAGCGTTGCGCGAGGTTGACCTGATAGCAGTCACCGGCCTGCAGGTAATTCTGCACGGCATCAAAGGCCTCTCGGTACGAATCGCGGGTGAAGTTGGATGCGATGCATCCATGCACGTGAAAGCTGCCGAACGGCGTTGGTGCGCCGCGTTGTAGGCGCCGCAGTATTTGCGGCAGCAGCACCTCGGTCTCGGCATAGCGTCGGTACGACACCAGCCTCGCGGTCTTCTGCTGATGATCCAGCACCAGCGCCCAGTCGTACAGTCCGACCGCCATGTCCGGCAGATGTTCGGCATCCTGCGCCGATGCCGGCAGATTCATCGTGTGCCGCGCGAGGTCGTAGCTCCAGTAGCCCAGTGCGCCGCCGGCAAACGGTACGCCATCGACGGCGGCGAGCGGCGGACCGAGCTCGGCGCGCAGCAAAGCGAACGGATCGTCACATATCGCAGCATTCAGCACGACGGTGTGGTGCGGCAAAGCGGTCAGAATGTCATAGCGCGCCATTCCGCCGCTGTCCAGCCATGTCGCCCAAGGCAGGTCAGCGATGGCCGCGAAATAATCGCCTGCATCACTGCGGTAGGCAAGCTCGGCGGAATAGAGGCTCATCGCATAATCATGGGCGAATTGGGACGAATGGAGTTCGAGTCGTGCGGAAATTCAGGGGACACGAAGCCTATCACAAGCGCTCGCGGCGGTGATGGAATAGAAATACACGCCAATGCTCGATTGGCGAAACAGAAAGACGCACGCACCCGAATTCAGTGCGTCCGAAAAAACCAAACTACCGTAGCGCCCCCGGATGCTCATGCCTCTGGGAGGCAACCGCAACACGCTGCCGACGAAACCTACCCGATTGCGGGAGCTGCCGTCCAGCAGCCCCTCCCGCGCACCACAACCATCGACCAAGCACTCAATGGCCGTAGCCTATCGGACAACCGATCTCACCGTGCCAGATGTTGCACCGCCACAGCAACATCCCCGATCAGTTCGGCTTGCCGATTCCCGGTGTAGGGAAAGGCCATGTAGCTGCCGGGCGCACAGGTGCTGGCGCAGAAGGAGCCGGCGCTGGAGCCGCTACCGCCGGCTTCGCTGCTGCCACAGGAGCGGGTGCTGCTGCTGGCTTGGCTGCTGCTGGCTTGGCTGCTACTGGCTTGGCTGCTGCTGGCTTGGCTGCTGCTGGCTTGGCTGCTACTGGCTTGGCTGCTACTGACTTGGCTGCTACTGACTTGGCTGCTACTGGCTTGGCTGCTACTGGCTTGGCTGCGACAGCTTTCTTCGCGACCGGAGCTGCCTTCTTCGCTGCCGGCTTCGCTACTGCCTTTTTGGCTGCAGGCTTCTTGGCTGCGACGGCTTTCTTCGCGACCGGGGCTGCCTTCTTCGCTGCCGGCTTGGCTACTGCCTTTTTAGCTGCTGGCTTCTTGGCTGCGACAGCTTTCTTCGCGGCTGGTGCTGCCTTCTTCGCTGCCGGCT
>Ga0172379_10001063_pt1 | contig 59125 bp, 93 predicted proteins | sample GrowelOW334metaG_FD_119756 | JGI IMG/M metagenome (GOLD analysis project Ga0172379, IMG submission 119756) | Groundwater microbial communities from an aquifer near a municipal landfill in Southern Ontario, Canada - Groundwater well OW334 metaG | ecosystem: Environmental > Aquatic > Deep... | reverse complement strand
GCAAGCCATGAGCGAAGCCAAGTACCGTGAATACCTGCAGGTCACCCGCAACGCGGATTCCGCCCAGATGCTGCTGGACAGCATCTTCGATGCCATGAAGAACGCCCTCGGATTTCTTCCTGATGGGGAGAAGATGATCGCCCGAGTGCAAGAGCTGATGACCGTGGAAGCCTTGACCGACCGGGTGGTAGCAGTCGCCGCACCAATGTACGATGATGCCGCCCTGGACGCCGCCATCGTTTTCTACAAGAGCCCCGAAGGGCAGCGCTTCCTCGCAAGCGGAAAGGCAGCCAGCAACGCCGGACTCATCGCCGGACAGAGCCTGGGTGCCGATCTCGCCCAAAAGGTGCTGAAGGAATTCGGTATCGCCGAGGAACCATGAACCTGATCTTCCTCGACTTCCCCAAGGGGGGGGAGTGGTCATGAATTTGCTATTCTTGGACTTCGACGGCGTCCTGAATTCGGACGCCTACGATCCCATCTATCTGGAACTGCTCCGACAGCGCCCAGGCACCGACCTCGATCGGCTCTCGCCCCCCAACTGTGAAGTGCTACAGGAAATCCTGGCACAGACCCCTAGCCAGATCGTCATCTCCTCCAGCTGGCGAACCCAGCACACCCAGGAACAGCTTGAAGAGATCCTGATCGCCAAAGGTGTCACCAATGCCCAAGGCAGGGTGATCGGCATGACACCCACGATCTGCACCAGCTGGAAAGATGACTACAGACAGCGAAGCCTGGAAATCCAATGGTGGCTAGCCAACCATGCAAACACAGAGGACACGAGGTTTGCTATCCTCGAAGACCAAGAGGATATGTGTGAGCTAAGAGAGCATATGGTCTGGATCGATCCCCGATATGGACTCACCAACGCCCATGTGCACAAGGTGCTGAATGCCCTTAACGTCCCCGTGAACCTACCCTGTTTTCCCCCCCAGGGAGGAACTGTCATGGACAACGGTGAGTACCTCAAGTACTACCAAGAAAATCGATGAAGATCACCAGATGACCTTTTGTTTCCCCCTGACTGGCTCCTGTGGGCATACCATTGATGTTGCCCCCTCCCTGAGCGAACTCTCCCAGGGGGAACAACTGCTCCTGACTCGCTTTTGCCCTTACTGCATGGAAAACCGAACGTTCCCGTTTTTCCTCAGCAAGAAAGGGAAAGAAAAACAGACGGAAGAAAAGGCTGAGAAGTTAGCGGAGAAGGCGAGTACCATCCCCATGTGGATCGGCATCGTGCTACCACCCCCCATGGGGGGAGATCGCCCACCTCCCAGGGGAGGTGGGAACAATCAAGATCACCAGATAAGCCCCCCATGGAGGGTGAGGCTCTCCTACGCCGCGCCGCAGATCTCTTTGATCGTCTTGGAAGATGGGTCGAACAGCGTAAGGTGCTGGAAGAGCTAGAGGAACGAACCAAAAGACATGCTTGACCAGAGTATGATCAAAGAGCTGATCGCCTCAGCGTTCCCCGAGCAAGCCTCTTGCCACCAGAACTGGCGCAACCGAACATTATCCCCCGGGGATACAGGGGGACATGTCACCCAACTCGAACTACACCCTGAGTCAGGAATCATCTGCCCCTCTACACATAGAACCCTCCGAATTGATCGAGGTCTCAGCGAAGGTCTAGGGCATGAAAAAGTTGTAAAAGCACTCAAGCAGAAAGGAGTGACAAACGTTACCAACTGCTACCTCACTTGCCCTGGCTGCCCCCCCAGGGGCAATCGCACTGAATGGGTGGCACATGAGGAATTTCAAGACCCAAGCGAAACCGATATCCTTGGATGGGTCTCCTATGCCGCCGAGTACTACCAGCAACATCTAACACCACCTACGATCAAACTCAAAGTGAACAAACGCTGTACGTTTTGGGTAGCCCCTGGATGTCTCCCAGCAGCCCTGGCAAAACACAATCACTCCAAGCTCGGTCCCATGGGAGGGGGAGGCTATGGCCCCCCAACAAAGGCAATCATCGAGGTCACCGCAGATTGCCGAAGGATGAGAATCGCTGAAGGACTCAGGGGTCTGGAAAACGTGAGAGCCATTAAAACTCATTTCTTGTGGGACGACATCGCAGTCGCAGGAGAATGGGTTACCCTTGACCCCGATGTAGAACCATCCGTGCAAAGCGCCATCACCAATGGAAGCCTCAGCCGAACCTGCAACCCTTGGGTAGCAGCAGATAAACCAAACCCATGCTCCCAATGCACCCTGGGGGCCCCCGAAGGGGGGGGTACTTGTGACGTTTATCCAACCGTTGATTCTCCCCACCTAGTAGCCCTCCGGGCTAGGGTTAAGGACTAGCCCGAATTGGACTTCCTTTAGCCACACGGGCAAGTGCTGTTTTTTGTGGGTGAAGACTACCCCCCTAGCCCTTGGCTAGGGGGGGAACATCCAGCGGGGTAGGTCTGTTCCAATTCAGAACGGGTAACCCCCTCAGGGCAGGTTTGAATCAAAAATCCAAGAAACAGCTGGACAGGGTGAGCGAGAAATCTCTGGAAAGCGAGAAATCTCTGGAAAAGATCAAACCGGCATGCAAAATCAGATCGAAAGAATGGGAGCATAACCACATGGGTGATGTTTTTTACTTGCGGGATGCGGGCAGTGACCTTCCTGTACCCGTGCAGATCCTCCCAAGTGGTGCCTCCCGAAAGGGAGGCTGCATCTATCAGGTTCAGATCCAAGGTGTGGTACGCTCGTTCCCCTCAGCAAGACAGCTGCTGACCACGCTCGCTTTCAATGGCACTGATCGCCATTGGACGCTTGATCGTTACAGGAGCCGCCCCCGCCCACGGGGCGGCAGTGGGGAGCCTACGCTGCCCATCCTTGAAGCTCTGGCTCAGTACGCTCAGTCCGTCTCCCCAATGGTCACCGCATCAGGACAGATGCTCAACTGCCTTGATCCACCTGTGCCCAAAACCAGACCCTCATCCGAGCAAGAACCTGAACCCCGAGATTCCACGGGGTTAGCCGAGTCTACTCTTTTGCTGGACTCGACAAAAGGTCTGGTTTTGGACCCATGTGGATCAACAGATGCTCTCACCAGTGGCATTGGGGCTCTCATCAGTGGCATTGGGATGCCCCCTGAGGGGCTTGGCATTGACCTCGCCAAGCGTGGTCATGAGGTAGCCAAGTTGCTCTACGCTGGCTTTGGCTCACGGATGTACTCCAGTGGGTACGACCCCGAGGACGTGTTGCAGGAGGTGTACAAGGGTATCCTCACCAGGAACCGGGGTCGCTCGGCGTTTGATGCTCGCAAGTCTAGCTTTGGGCATTACGTGCACATGGTCTGCTCGTGTATCCTGAGTAACTACCACCGCAAGGTTTCCCGTACACGCAGCAATGAGGTGCAAGAGCTGGATCGGGAGGACATGGGGTCATCTACATGCTCGTCTCAGGAGCATGTGTCAGATGTGTTTGGCTCGTCCGAGCATCTTGTGCAAGAGGACTTCATCACATTCCTCAAGACACAGGATGACCCGAAGGATCCCATCAGTGTACTCGCCCAGGAGATCCTGCCTCTGGTACGTGAGGGATGTGAGCGTGCTGAGATTGCTCGTAGGCATGGCTTGAGTCGAGTGACTGTGTCTCGAGCGTTGATGCATCTTCGAGCCAGAGCTACCGCCTGGTCATCCAGTACCTGTGGTGCCCAGCGTGCTCATCATCTATGAGCCTCCGGTACCACTCCTCAGAATGTCAAAACCGATTGATAAACTTTTTGAGAGGTACCTTGATCGAGAATTGGGCACATTGAAACCACAGTGAAAATGACATCCTCAAGTTGAATCCCCTCCCTAGGATTCAACGGGTTCAACTTTGAACCCACACAAAGGCACAAGTTGAATCGGGTCAGCCTGGATTGCCAAAACCGCTCCTTAAACTTTCGGGTTCGAATGGGGAACTTGAATTGGGCACATAGAAAACGGGGCTGTTTTTCGGAAAGTGACTTTTAACCCCCCCTAGAATAGACGTTGTCTGGGGTAGGATAGACTAAGACCTGGAGGTGTTTGATGGGTACAAGGAAAAGGGATCGATTGGCGGCGTGGCTGAAGGTCAATGTTGCGGATCGGATCAAGGATCGGATCAAGGATCGGATTCCCTGGCGTGGGGCTCCCTTTATCAGCATGGCGGGGAGTGAGGTTCGGATTCTAGAGGCATTGGTAGACTTCCTGCTTCCCACGGGTCGGATTCACAAGGGTCAGATCGTACCTTTCCTTTGGGGGACTGGGGTGATTCCGAATTCGGGGTCGACGGTTCCCATTTGGCGGTTGGTAGAGGATGGTCTTGTAGGTCCGATCTACCCGTTGTCTTTGGTTTGGAAAGTAAAGCCTTATCGTTCCAAGCCTGCCATGAGCTATACCTTCAAGAGGGTTGAGGAGCAGCCGCTTCCTCCATCATATAGGACTCCTCCTGAGAGGGATATCTTTGATGTGCCCCGGAAGCCTTCAAAGCCTTTGTCTCCCAAGGTAGATGAGATCAAGCTCATGGAGCAGTTGTGGTATGAGGAGCCTCCTCAGGAGGTTCTGGATTCTTTGGATCCTGCTTTCAAGAGGGTGGCTGACGAAGACCCCTTCAAGAAGGTAGGTGAGGAGCTTGTCAAGGAGCTTGAAACCAAAACGGAGCTTCCCTCTGCCCCCTGGGGGAGTGATGCCGAGAAAGAGATCCTTGGGTCATTGGGCAATCGGGGGACTCAGGATTTGCGATCTACCAAGGATTTGCGATCCACCCAGGACTTGAAGGAGGAGCTTACCCTATCGCTTCAGCGGGTGAAGTCGAATCTGGAGACTCTCAAGCGGGTAGCTTCTGAGACCCCCAAGCCTAAGCGGTCTCATCATAAGAAGAAATCTGTTGAGCCCACGAAGACGGAGAAAGCACCCAAGAAGAAAGCTAACGAGTAGGTAGCTGGTGTGGCTCAGTATGGCTGCAGGTGCAGACGTACTGGGTAGGCAAGTGGGGCCAGCCTGCGTAAGACCCATCTCCTGAATCGTAGCCATCTGCGGCACAGCTTTTCATGCAACGTGCTCTGGTTTCCCACCGCAAGCAAGCTCCTGCGATCAGGATGATTGCCACAAGCAACAGGAAAATGTCCCAGACGTTCTTCTTGGTGATCTTCATTTGGTCTCCGTGATTCGTGCTCGTGTTTCGCCCCCCGTGGCTGGGGGGTTGATGTAGAGCCCCAAAGCCACCACGGCAATGAGCAGCAGTAAAAGCACAAGGTTCAAGGGGTTAGCTGCTGATTCGGGATCCTGATTCATCTGTGCTTTCTCCGTGCCTCTTTCTTCTGATTCCTGGTAGCCAGCTGGGCAACTCCGGTACCGTGGTGGCTGAGGCACTTGGTTTTCTTGGGTTTTGGCTGCTTGGTTTGATACCATCCCTGAGTTGGGTTGGGAAGCATATCTGCCCAGGGAGCACCACCATCATAAAGCAGGGGTTCACGATACTCTGGCGAGCTAGGGATGGGGGCATCGGTGATGACGAGCATCTCCATGCGGTCACTGGTCAGGTGCTTCATCAGTGCTGCTTTGTACAGTTCCGCCTTACCCTCAGGTACGTGGAGGATGATGGTTCCCCCGGGGGCATTTCGTTCCTTGTGCTGGTCAAGGTATCGGTTGAGGTTTTCCAGTTCCCCTTCCACGATGATGGGGTCTTCGTTCAAGAGGTTTTCGTTCATCCTAGTTCTCCAGGGGCTCGAAACCGAAGATCAGCCCCCACTCAGGTGGGGCGTCATCGGATGCTGGGCACCGGTGTCCGAAGACCACGTACCACCAGTTGGCGTGTTCGTCCATCTGTTGGGCGAACTTTTCGTCCTTTTCCAGCTCCTCACGGAGCTTCGTGGCTTCCTTGTCGGCGTGGTCTTCGATGGTCTCCCAGATCCAGGGGTCATCCCCCGAGGGGGGGATGTAGGAGTCAGGGTAGTCGGGGATGCTCATGTTGAAGTAGCCGAAGATGTCTCCGGGCTGGTCTCCTCGGGAGATGACCTCCAACATGGTCTCATGGACTTCCAGGTTTTCAGCCAGGATGATCTGGAGGATCGCTGCACGGATGCTTTCGATGGTCATCTGTGTCATCGGTTTCCCTTTGCCTGGGCACCGCAATTCCTGAGGACGCCGTAGACCTCCGGGCGCTTCTCGATCAGCCGATCGACTTCCTCGGGGGTGATCGGGTTGGGCCCCTGCTGGATCTCGTTGTAGGTTCGGCAGATGCCTCGGATCCGGGCATCTGCATCGTAGTACATCTGGTGCTGGGTCTTCATGTCAGTCCTCGTAATCCTTGGCATGACTGGCTGCCATCCGGCAAGCGGCTTCGAAGGACTCGATGCTGCAGCATGCCGGGTGGGTGTGCCCGTTGGCGACCCGCTCCGGGTTGATGATCGAGTAGCACCAGGAGCCTTCGAAGTAGACCACGAACACGGTTTTCCCCGTGGGGTTGTAGAAGTACTTCCGCTTGTCCAGGGAGTCTCCGGCGTCCTTGGCTGCCTGGAGGGCTGCCTGCTCAGCCTCGTCCTTGGTCTTGCCCTGGCCCGTGAACACGCCCAGGAACGTGGTCTCGTAGAGACGGTAGCGTCGTCCTGAGTAGATCCAGCGGGTTGTGGTTTCGATCAAGTCGCTGATCTTCATGGGAGCCTCCTCGTGTCCCTGTTTTACCGGGGCAGGAGGACTACTCTGTGGGGATTGGGTCTAAGCCTGATCTAACAGCCGAGGAAATAGGGCGTGAGCAGGGCAGCACCTAAGAGTACACCTGTTATCCAGGGCATGTAGCGTGTGAATTTCGAGTACTTCATGTTTTCAAGTCTCCAGGTAAGTGCACCATTTCGATGCCCAGAATCCTGGCGGCTTCCAGGGAGCGTTCGTCCCGGTAGAACTCTCGGTAGACGATGCGTTTGATTCCGGCATTGATCAGTAGCTTGAAACAAAGCCAGCAAGGGCTTGCGCTGGCGTAGCAGGTTGCCCCATCGGTACTGACCCCGTTCCTGGCTGCATGGGCTACAGCGTTAGCCTCAGCGTGAACGGTGCGGACGCAATGCCCGGCATCCATCATGTGCCCGATTCCCGGGTCGTCACAATGGGGGGCTCCTCGAAGGCTGCCGTTGTACCCTGTGGAGAGGATTCGTCCATCTCGGGCTAGCACACAGCCGACTAGTTTTCGGTCACAGGTTGCTCGTTGGGCTGCGGTCTCGGCAACTCGGAGGAGATACTCATCTTGGGTTGGTCGCATGTTTTCATTCTACCCGGTTTTAACCTTATAGCCCAGCGAAGTTAGGTTGGACTTGGACTAAGGTGCAAACATGCCAGCGATGCGTTACTATCGGAACCTTCCTTTCAACAACGCGGCTCTGGCGCTCAAGGATTTCTGTCGCTGGCTGGTGAATGACCATCCGACTGAAACGGGCCCGGGGTTCAAGATCATCGAAGCTTATGATGCTGACAATGGCTTAGACAAGCGTCGGGTGCCCACGGGTGGGGATGAGTACAACTTTGAGAACGCAGCCTTTGCTGCGGATGGCACGTTCAGCTGGACTGGTGCCAATCTACTTGCAACCAATGACTGGATTGTTTTGCAGAGCACGCATGTAGCGAATGCCTGGCAGATCCTGTTCCAGTGCAGTGGAACATCCGATGTTTATGCCTACGTGTTTCCTTATGGTAACTTCGCAACCGGTGGTGGGGACGTCAGTCCGCCAGTTTTCCCCTCCCCGACCTTGTACAATGGGGGCACTAGCTCTTTTACTTTTCTCACCAATCGCAGTTCGCTGTTCAATCTGTGTGGGGTCAGCGATGGTGAATTCTTTCAGTGGGCTTCCATTCTTGTCGGCGTAGCCAAAAACGGTGGCTACTTCGGTCAGATTGAGGGTGCAAACCCCTCTGACACAAACCCTTACATTGGTCACGCTGTCGGTGATTGCACAGTCAGCGGCACACCGCGTCGAATCAGCCGACTTGATAACACAACTCTTGTGGATTGCGTCTGGGATAAACCCTATGCCACGGATTACAATTATGGTGGCGGTGGCTACGGCGGGCTGTGGCTGCCTTTGATCGTGGGGATCAGTGTCTCAACTGCGGGTCATCGAGATTTCGTGGGTTATCCTCGGGCGATGTGGTCTAGCTACTATGGCATTGGCACGGTCGGGACAATCGACGTTGCTCCTGGGGCAAACACCTATGCCTATTTTGGGGACGGCAACGAATCTCGCAGAATCTGGCCCTGGGATGGTGCAACGCTACTGCCTTGATGGAGCTGACTCATGGCGAGCGTAAACGGGATTGCGGCACAAGATCCTTTGACTTTGCTGGCTCTGTCTTTAGGAGAGGGTCATCAAGCAGCAAAAACAGGTTTGGCGGCTCAAGATCCTTTGACTTTGCTAGCCTTGTCTTTGGGAGAGGGTCATCAGGCAGCTAAGCAAGGTGGCTCAGCTTGTGCCACGGTGAATGATTATCGGATCCTGCTGGTGAAGCGCACCTTTCCGCTTGTCCCAGCCAACCGCACTGTGGTCTACGACGAGCCCTGAAGCAGATCCACCCCTTTCCGGAAAGGCAACATCACGTCATCCACGAGAATGATGAAATCCCAGGTCGTTGCTGCTAGAAGATCCTTGTCCTGCTGCACCTTTGACTGGGGCATCACTGTTCCACGATAGAAAAACATCCCAGGACTCAGATCCAGGCGTGCCGATTGACACTCGACCGGTTTGCCTGTGACAGGATCAGGTACCTCTGCTGCAACGATGTCGTAGAAACGCACCCCAATAGCTTCCGGGGGCGGGCCTCCTGGATGCGAGGGGACTTTGGGGTCTCGATCCCCAGGGGGAACCTCATAGGAGATGTACCCCAGACTGCTGAAAGGTTCACCCTCATCCGGAGCAAACATAAACTCAGCGAAAGTCTTGCGAGTTACGTACATAGAGTCACCTGGCTCGACGTTGTGTGTGTGGGATGCTCAGATACCCAACACAATCCAGCCCTGTGTCAGGATCAGTGTAGAGATAGGAGACCTCATAGTCTCCCCAAATGGTGCCATTTTCATGCCTCGGGCGCTGAATACGATCTGGAACAGGGAAAGGAAACTCGACGGGTTGCATCAGACCTTTGCCCTGATCCAAATTCACTTTGGGTTGGCACCCTTTCTGTACAGTGCTGAGCAGGAAATGACCCTCAGGTTGCTGCACATAAATGAATTCCAGGAACGTTTTGGCTCCAGGGCTGATGTCCATTCCGTAAGCATAGGCTTTACCCAGTCGTTCCGGAATGATGATGTGCATTGCGATTGTGATGATCGGCTGGATCACCCCATTGGAATAGCCAACGGTACAAGCCCATTCACACAGCATCAAAGGAGCGCTGTGGATGTTGGTTTCATTTGCCCGTCTGTAGGTGTGCCGATACACCCAGGTGTGTTCATTCCACGGGTGCAAATGCATGGTCAGCTCGACCATGTTTTCTAGATCCAAGGTCACCTGGAGAGAGTCGAACTCCTCAACCAATTCGCTGGCTAGGGATTCCACTGTTGAACGAGAGGTTCCCGTCAAAATATCTGCCAGCTGGAATAGTCTGTCGGTGACGTCCATGCCTAGTCCTCGCTAGTTCTGACTTCCAGCACATCCACACCGCAAGGAGTCCAGTTGACTCGGCTGAAGCAGTGGTTGCATCGGAAATTGATGGACAAGCCACCGTGAGGGCCCTCACACAGATAGCCTTGCTGGCAGAAGGGACACATTTCATTGTGATCCAGGATCCATTTCTCGGTCTCACTTGTGAGTGTGTCCCCTGCTTTGTAGTCGGATTTCATTTGCCCTTGTCCATCAGCATGTTGATGAACAGCACCCCCTGCCCGATGGCATCATCGAGAGCCTTGTGGGTGTGCCCGGGTGCACCCTCGAACCAGGCTCGGGGCATGTTCTTCTTCGTGGCTTCTCTGAAGGGACAATGCAGCTTGAGTGCTGCAATGGTCTTGATGTCCATGCCCTGAAACCCGAAGGGTGCCGGGAAACCAGTGAATCGCACAGTGTACCAGTACACCCACATGAAGTCGTAGGTGGCTGGGAACCCTACGAGCACTGGTTTACCCGGCAGGGACTTGACCCAGTTCACGAAGTCGGTCATGGCAACGACTGGATCAACAGCGTTTTCGGTTGCTGCCTTCCAGGCGTCAGGCTGGGTTGCCCACCACTTCATCGTGTCAGGGTCTTGGACGGCTTGGTCAAGGGGCTTGAGGTTAGCCGTGAACGTCCCCCCCGGGAGAGGAGATCTCTCCCCCAGCCTGAATGCGGCTGCCCCGAGGGACAGCATGCTGTTCATGCCAGGGATAGGGCCATCAGCTTCAACGTCGATGCTGACGTAGATCTCCTCTCTCCCGTTCACTGGAACCTCCTACTTGCGGACTTCGAGGATACGCTCGACCAGGGCAGCCTTGCCGCCGGGGATCTTGCAGGCACCGGCGATCTTCAGGTGGTTGGCGGCGTACTTCCGCAGGACATCCGTGGTCTCCTGCATCAGTGCCTCGTAGTCCATGGCGTCCAGCTCATCGAAGCCCGTCGCCGTCCCGGCGATCGGAGCGTTCTTGGGCTGCCGCTGAGCTGCCTTCTTGGGGGCGGGAGTCTCCTCGTCATCCCCGTCGTAGTCATCCTCGTCCTCGTAGTCCTCGACATCCTCGGTGTGCGCGTAGGGGTTCCCGGAGTTCTGCTTCGTCCAGTGCTCCTCCCGCTCGGGAGTGTAGGTGGTGCTGGGCAGCATGCCTCCATGATGAGCGAACACCTCGTACTCGCAGACCCGCATCTTTTCCTGCGAGCAGTCCTTCGGGACGCTGACGACGTCCTTCGGGTTGATCTTGCAGACCACGACGTGACCGTCCTTGGGGGCGAAACCTGCAGCGTAGCTCAGGGCTCCGACGTGAAGACCCTCGTGGCACGCCACGTCCGGGTCATCGGAGACCAGTGTGCGATCCATGCTGTTCCGCTGCCCGACACTGTTGTCGAACTTGCCCGAATGGCAGTCCTTGTAGTCCTTCCGCACACCCTTGTAGGCGAGGAAGTCCCCATCCTCGCAGAGGGGGATGCCCCGGTGCTGGATGAAGTCGAACAGCTGCGTCCGGGAGCGGTAGCTGGGATTCAGCATTGCCTTCTCCCAGAACTTGAACAGCGGCGCTGGGTCTTCGTTCTTGGTGACCATCTCGAAGATCCGGGCGTTCAGCGAGGATGGCAGCTCGACCCCGTTGTAGAGGAATCGAGTGTTGTTCGCCGTCAAGGTGAACATACCCTTCGCCCAAGCGGTGACCGACTTGGCGATAGTCAGGAATCCGGGAACGGCATCCCAGTCCTCTTCGACCAGTGCCCTCCGCAGTCCTGCGAAGTTGGGGGTGCCCTTCTGCACCGTGTGCGTCTTGCCCTCGAGTACGACGGTGACGCTTTCGCTCGTGATGTTGAAACTACGCTGCGTGCTCATACTGCAAGCTCCTCGGACAACGTTGTGCTGTCGCTCGTGATCTCAGGTGCTTTACTCGCTCCTGTCGGGGAATGATCCAGGTTTTTGCTACGATCTACCAGCTGAATGTAGTCAAACCAATCAGCTGCCTGCTTCCCACCCAGTTTGCTCATGCCTTCGTTCAGTCGGAGCAAAGGATAGGTCTTGAAAACCTCATCCCGCATGGTTGGTGCCTCCAGATCTAGCTGGGCTGCTTTGCCTGTGGAGCGCAGCAGATGCTGGATGGCTTCCTGGATAGGGGCTGAAATCTTGCCCATGTCCTTGATCCCGGAATGGAATTTCTCCAGGAACTGGATCATCAGGTGCTTGCCATCAAGGCATCTTTTGGCTGTCTTGAGCACCCCGGAAAGTTCCCTGCGAAATTCACGGGCACTCCAGTCCTCTTCCGGAATGACATCCGCCCACTTCAGTGTCTGGATGATGCCCATCCGTTCCGGGGTGAGCAGACCAAGGAGGAAACCGATCCGCCAGGTTTCATATGGCACCCCTGGGGTCTCATCAACCTTGATCGGAGCCCTTTCGGTGGTCTTGTAGCCATAGATCGGAGGCATGGAGGAGCCCAGGGTCTTGGCAGCCTCTCGATCAGCCTGGTACTGGGTGTAGAAGTTCCCATCCGTGACCGATTGAAACTGGAAGAGCACCACGAACACGTCCTGATCCGTTGGTTCGCGCTCCTCGATCTCCCAATTGGCAGACCAGGGGAAACCGAAAGATCTCTTGGTGTCCATGAGTTTGAACGTGGATACCCGGTGCTTTTGGTTCGGTGTCCTGACAACCCTTCCGTGATGACCCCACTGAGACCAGGGCAAGTCGGACAGCTTTCGGATCTTGACCCCAGTGATCTGGCAGCGAGTGACCCACTCGTTCAATTCGGTGGTCACTTCATCGATAGTCTTTCCAGCCGTGGGACGGATCAGATAGTGCCGGCGTTCCAGTCGGAAACCATCCACGGGGCGCTGGTCATCCTTGATCACCAGCATCGTATCCTGAGACACATGGATGTGGGTCTCAGCTGAACGATCCTGGTGAATCGTGAATGTCACGGGACGCTGGTAGGTCTTGTACCCCGTCGAATCTGGTGGAAGCTCAAATGAGATTGGGACCTCGGTCTCCGTAAAGCTCTTGAACCTGTCCGGAATCCGAACCTTCAGCCGAGCCATCATGTCCAGGGTCTTGAGTCTCTTTTCCCATTCCGAGGTCTTGGAGTCCCGAAGACCCTCAAGAAATTCCTCGACGTATCCATCAATCAAGGCAAGGAACTTTGCCGCCAGGGCTTGCTTTGTGACGGTGGTGTACTTCAGCTCTTCTCGGGAGGCGTTGAACTGCACCTCCCCGATCTTGAAAAACAATCCGCCGCTCAGTTTCTTCAGGGTGTCCTTGGTAACACCAACCTCTTCGAGTTCCGTGGTCAGCTGATCCAGATTGATACGGTAGGGAATGCAACCCATGACAGCCACCCAGCCTCGGCTGTCATTGTAGCCGTATCCTCGAATCTCACTCTCTGTTGTGTTGAAGAACCCGAACTCACGGATGGATCGCTCCATCAAAGGGATCTCGATGTTGATCTTTGGACGGGGCACGAAGTAGGTGAAGAGTTTGCTAGCCTTGCGCTCGAAGTCCAGGATGTCATTTGGGCGGACGGGAACCTTGATCTCGACGCCTGTCTCATCCCCGCAAGGCTCCTCGTGAACCAGCTGGATCTCCCCGACGTCGGACTCATCCAGGACAGCAATGTAAACCCGCCGGGTACCTCCGTTCCAGGAGGTCACGGTGAAGGTGTCACTGTAGGCGAACCCAGACTTTGCCCCGATGCCGAGCATCCCGTTTTCGTCGTTGGTGCCTCGCTTCGTGGACTCCCCGTACTGGGTGTAGATGTTGAAAATTTCTTCCTCGGACATACCGGGACCATAATCCCGGATCACCAAGGTTGGTTCCATGGGGGTTGGGAGGGTGACATCGATTGGAAGATCCCCCTTGCCAACGCTCTGGTGTGCGTCCCAGGCATTGGTGGAGTACTCCCGGAGAACAGCCAGGATCTTGTCTGTGTACAGCGTGTCCCGCAGGATCGCCATGATGTGAGCCTGATTCCTCAGGCTGATAGCGAAGGTGCGCTTTGCCTGCACTCCATCAGAGTGCAGTTCTCGCCGATCAAGATCCGTTTTCACGTTTTCTCCTCTCAGAGCTTCCTAGGGCAAGTACTCGAAAGGATCCAGGACTAAGCCGACTCGGAGACAATTTCCGCAGGATCAAAAGTGTGCGTTCTGCCATCACAGTTGAGAACCTCGATGCGATCCTCAAACCGAGCAATGGCGAGGCAAGGTAGCATTACGATGATCTTTTCTGGGTAGGCACACTGGATGCGAATCGTGGTGCCCGACCCCGAGATCAAAGTGGAGCCATTCCTGTTAGCCATCCACATGGAAATCACCTCCCCGGGGATCTCCACCCGATCTGCTTCAAGCATTTCAGGCATCTCGTGGATGGACTTGAAAGAATGTCTTCGGGAACGATCCTCAAGATCCGTAGCCCTTACAGTAGCTGCAGCTGCCATGTCAGTTGTCCTCCGTGGGTGCTGCTGCCACCCGCAGGTAGATCTCCTGAGCCCGCATCAAGGTAAGCCTGGCTTCAGCTGCCGCCCGACAGGCTTCCGCAGCATTGCGAGCCAGAGCACCCTGCTCCTTGTCCTTGGCGAAGACCAGGCTTTTTCCGGCTTCGTTGGCAGCATTCTCAGCCTTGATCACCATGGCTTCGATCAAGATAAGCTGCTGTTCTAAGGAGGCGAGAGTGGTCATCGCTTCAGCATTCCGGCTGCTGCCGTGAAACCCGACGCCAGAACCCGAGTACCATCTTTGCTGATCCAGCCTTTCTCCTTGGCATGGGTCAGGTAGGGCTCCTGTGCAGCACCAATGGGAAAAGTCCCAAGACGAAGTTGGTGGTCAGCCCAGCCGACCAAGCACTGACGAGTGAACTCATGAAGGAACTTTTCCTCAGCTGCAGTCATGATGACTCCTGTTCTGCACTGACCTCTAGTCACACACGGACGAAGTACTCTTTTTATTTGACATCTAGCCTACCTCTTGACAAACCCATAATAGTGAGTTATCAAATAATGCGAAAGGAAGGGGCAGGTGGGCTTAGCGGGGGAAGAGGGGGAGTACAGGGTGCCAGGAGGTGCAGGAAAGATGTCAACCTTTGCGGAAAGGTACCTTCAGGCATTGCTCGGGAGTGAAGGGAAGCCCTCACCGCTCCTCACGGACGGCTACAAGTTCGCCATGGCACAGGCTGGTTTTCCTCTTCGTGAGGAGACCTTTGTCCTGAGCCTCCGGAAAGGTGGACCCTTCTTCATCCCGTTCGATCTGAGGACGATCGTTCGAGGATTGCTGCCTCGGCTGCCCAATGCCAAAGAAGCAGCCTTCCTGGTTGCCAATGGCTATGGGCTGAACCCGGCGATGGAGCAGGCTCTCCAGGGCACTGTAAGGGTCTGGGCGGCTCCGATGGAGTCCTGGGTGGGGCGAGGTGAGCCAATTCTGACAGTGACGGGGCCCAGTTTCCTGGTGAGCTGGCTCGAACCCTTGCTGATCATGCTCAATTTCCCGATTCAGATTGCCACTGCAGCGAGGTCTCGTGTCCTGAACCTGCCCGTTTTCACCTGTCCTGATGAGGCAGCCATCGCAGCCATTGCCATCGAGGCAGCTGATCCGATGATGATGGCGATTTCTGGGTGCTGCCTGGTACCGAACTCCGTTCGGTACCAGGATCTCGTGCAGAAGAACGTGCACGAGGTGGCTTCAGCCCTGGGGGGTGACTGTCAGCGGGCATTCGAGGTTGGGATGCGGGCTGCCACCTGCGTGCAGCAGCACATGATGGCGCTCCAGGTGTGCCGTGCCGGGGGCATCCTCAAGACCAGCAACGTCTATGCTGCCTGGAAGCTCTACATGATCCCGGTCGGCACTACGGGTCATGAGCATCAGCAGCGGTGGTCTGAAGACAAGGCAGGTTTCCGGGCGATTCGGGACATGCGCCCTGAGCCCCCCAGCTACCTGTTCGACACCTACAACCCGATCAAGCTGGGGATCCCGGCGGCACTGGAAATCTTGAGGGAGACTCCAAACAGGGTCTGCTCCCTCAGGTTCGATTCGGGAGACCAGGACGAGCAGTTCAGGCAGATCCTCAGCGGGTGCCGCCGGCTCATTGGCTACAAGGATCGTCCCGAAGAGGAACGGCACCTGGGTGGCACCTTCGTGGACGACCTGAAGCCCAACCTGATCTTTGAGGATGGATACACGGCAGAGCGCACCGTGATCAACGAACGTTTCTGCGACGCCTGGAAGTGGCCCCGGGAACGTCGGATGTACGGCTACGGCGGGTACCTCGTGTCCGCTCCGACCGAGTCCCCGTACCAGCGAGATGCCGTCAGCGCTGCTTACAAGCTGAGCATGACCGGGGGTCAGCCGGTGATGAAGTTCAGCGGCACTCCCGGCAAGGAGTCCATCCCTGGTCGCCCGGTCATCCTGGTCAGTGACGAGAACCCGAAGGTTCGCCGCTGCGTGGCTCAGGAGGGGGAGATCTTGGGGGGAATGCACCCGCTCACGGCAAATGATCCCCCTGCCAATGGTGGGCTGTGGCCCAGTCCGGGAACGCAGGTGCTGATCGCAAACTTGAGCCACAAGGTGGAATCCAGGCTTAGTCAGGCTGAGGTCTGAGTACTGCCTTTGTGAAAGGTTGCAGGAGGTTGCGATGCCAGTGCTGAATCCCGAGGGACTGATGGAGGAGCGGATCGAAGCGATCCGTGCCTACCACAAGGCAGCGAGCATTCCCCGAGCGGTAGTCCTGGTGAGTGGCGGGGTCGACTCCGCGGTCATCCTGGGACTGTGCTCCTGGGCACTCGGGGCTGGCAACGTGGCGGCATCCTTCGTGGGGCTCAATTCCAGTCAGGACTCGCTCAATCGGGCACGAGCCGTGAGCAAGGTGTTTGGCGTCCGCTTGATCGAGCTGGATCTGACGAACACCTTCCAGGATGTCCTGGGACACGTCATCCAGGGTGTCGAGTACTCCTACCCGGCTGGCCCGTGGTGGGGGGGCCCTGGTCTGAAGAGTCCCGGGGAGCGAGCCATGGTGGAGGTTCGGAAGAACCTGGACAAGGATCCCACGATCCTGGGCAGCCTGCGATCCTGCCTGCGGGCTCCCATCGGGGATCTCCTCAACCGGCTTTTCGGCGCCTCGATTTTCCATGGCACGGGCAACGAGGACGAGGATAGGGTCATCCGCTTCTTCAACAAGCGGGGTGATGGTGCCGTGGACACCAACCCGATCGAGATGCTCAGCAAGGGTGAGGTCTTCCAGCTGGCGCAGGCGCTCGGGGTGCCCGACTGCATCCTGAACGCCCGCCCATCCCCCGACTTGTGGGGCAAGGGTGAGGCGCACAACGACGAGGACGAGATCAAGGCTTTCCTCAAGCTGGAGGACATCCAGCTGCCCATGTACAGCTACGTGGACTACACCACGGGGCGGTACAAGAACGTCGGGCTGATCGAGAGGCTTCACAGACTGCTCGATGAGGTCGTTGAGGCAAACAACCTCTGGAGCCTTGACTTTGAGTACCGACCGGCGGTCGAGCAGGTGCTCTTCCAGGACGATCCCCTCACGGATCAGTGGCGGGACATCCTGGTGCGGACGGCGAGACCTTTCTTCGCTGACCAGAGTTACGACTACGCCACGATCCTCAAAATCCTGGAGGCATTCCGCCGGGCGGAACGGATCACCCGGCACAAGAAGAACGACAACATCCCCACGCTGGGTACCAGGAGGGCACTGGTCGAGCGGGGGCTGCTGACTGACAAGCTGCCCAACCTTGATGGTGTGCAGCACGAGAACGTTTCCTCGGACGAGGAAAGGAGCGAGGCATGAGCTTCAAGACGCATCTGTTCATCGTTGACCCGCAGAACGACTTCGTGGTCCCGGACGACGGGCATGGCAACAAGGGCTCCCTGGTGGTTCCCGGTGCGACCGGTGACCTCGACCGGGCAGCGATCATGATCGACCGGCTGGGTGGCAAGCTGGACGACATCACGGTCACGCTGGACTCCCACCAGACCATCGGCATCGAGCGTCCGAAGTGGTGGAAGCGTGTGGGTGACGGGGCGCAGCCTGCCCCCTTCACCATCCTGGGCATCCACCCGGATGGTCGTCGGATCGTGAAGTTCAACGCCGACGCCACGGGGCTGCACCCGACCGACGAGGAGTACACGACCTACCTGCCGAGCTTCGTCCACAAGGGTGGCCCGACCGGACGGGGCGTGTTCGGCTACCTGGAAGCCCTGGCTTCCAAGAAGCGGTACAGCCACGTGATCTGGCCCGTGCACTGCTGCGTCGGCACCTGGGGCTGGAGCATATACCCCCCGCTCGCCGCCGCCCTCGCTCGCTGGGAGGAGCAGCAGTTCGGTCGCATCAACTACGTGGTCAAGGGCAACAACCCCTGGACGGAGCACTTCAGCGGCGTCATGGCGGAAGTGCCCGATCCGAAGGATCCCGGTACCCAGGTCAACACCAGCATGATCCAGTCGCTGGAGGATGCCGATTGCATCCCGGTGCTGGGTGAGGCGCTCAGTCACTGCGTGGCTTCCACGGGCAGGGACATCGCCAGCGCTTTCAGCGACCCGAAGTACGTGCCCAAGATGGTGCTCATGACCGACGCCTCCAGCAACGTGCCCGGCTTCGAGTCCTTCGGCACGAACTTCCTGCAGGAGATGGTCGGCAAGGGGATGAAGACCTCGACCACGGTCGAGTTCCTGGCTTAGTCAGCCGGGCTCCCGAGTACTGGATGTGAACAGGTACGCGGGGGCGGCTGGAAAGTAAGCCAGCCGCCCCCCGCCCCCAAGATGGAGGAGACGCAGATGCCCAAGTTCATGGATCCCGGTGAGGGTCTGGAAGTCCACAACATCGGCAACGGGTTCAAGTTCACTGCGACGAGCATCGACAAGCTCGGAGCGACCGAGTACACCCTCGGCACCCTGGTGATCGATGGTTCCGGGTCGGTCATCACCTACTGGGATCAGATCAAGCAGGCGACCAAGCGGGCGGTCAAGCAGTGCCGCCGGCACCCCCGGGCAGACAACATGATGCTGCGGGTGCTGATCTTCGACCACGACCTGCACGAGTACCACGGCTTCAAGCCGCTGCAGGACTGCAACGAGAACGACTACGACAACATGCCGATCCCCGGCAACACCACGGCGCTCCACGACGCCACCTTCAACGGGGTCGAGGCGAGCAGCCAATACGGCAAGCAGCTGGTTGCCAACCAGTACGCCGTGAACGCCGTCCTCTTCGTCATCACGGACGGGATGGACAACGCCTCCAAGACCAGCCGGAAGATGGTCAAGGACGCCATGGCGGCTGCCAAGCACTCCGAGTGCCTGGAGTCCATCAACCCGATCCTCATCGGGGTGGGGGTGGGCTCGGATGGTGGCTCGCTGAACGGCTACCTCCAGGAGTTCAAGGACGAGGCAGGGTTCCAGCAGTACATCGGCATCGACGAGGCGACCGGGGCGAACGGCGAGGCAGCCTTCAAGAAGCTGGACGGCTTCATCAGCAAGTCGATGAGCAGCTCCTCGCAGGCGCTCGGCACCGGCAAGCCCTCCCAGAGCCTCGCCTTCTAGCTTAGAACTCCGCCTGGCGGAGTACAAACAGCTAGGAGGTCAACATGCCCCTCTTCATCTGCAAGAAATGCAACTGCATCGAGAACACAGCCTGCGGACACTACTGGACTAAGGACATGGTGCCTTGCTGGCAGGATTCATCCCTTGATGGTCTGGCACTTTGCTCTGAGTGCTCCCCAACGGTCTTTCATGACGGGTCACCTAACCGTCATGGTGGCAAGTGGCATGGGCATTTCCCTAAAGAGCTTGCCACCCCGGAGCGGATTACCGCAATCGGACGGGAGAACTTTGTAGACCTGCGGGATGAATCCCAGCCATCCCCCAAAAAATCTCCCAAGAAGAGGAGAAAGTGATGACCGACCACCAGAGGAAACTTGCACTCCACATCCTCTCCAGGTTGGAGATTGACTGCCAGTGGGCGGACATCCTGATTCACTGCGAGGAAACCTCTCGGGGAGAGATCCTTTTCGCTATTGGCTATGAGCCCAAGCCTGACTTTGACGCTGGCGAGAACTGGTCTCAAGAAGCGTTGGACTACGCTGAGGCACTCATCCGGGATTTTCCTGAATTCCTCATCAACCACATCTCGGCTTAGATTCAAGTCCCCCGGAGTACTGCAAGTTAAGGAGGTCACGAATGAGTCGTCTCACGAACACACTGAAGAATCTTGCAGGGATTTCCTGTGCCCATCTGGTGATGCTCACTGGTGGCGTCACTGTCGTGGCAGTCGGGGTGGTCACCATCCCAGTCAGTCTGATGCAGGCTGTCATGACTGGGCTCAACGAAGGTGAGCTTTCCATTGATGAGGTCATCGCTTTCGATGTGGCAAAGACCCTGATCAGCAGGCTGGATCTGGACTGATGCACTCTGACGCATTCTTCGCCATGGGTAAGACCCACACGGTCTGCCAGGACTACGCTCGGGCGGGCAAAACCAGCACGGGGCGCACCTATGCCATCGTTTCCGATGGATGCTCCAGCAGCCCGGACACCGACTTCGGTTCCCGGTTCCTGGTGACCGCTGCGGTTCAGGCACTGGAGCAGCAGGAGCAGCCTGATCCTTTGAGGATCATCTGGCGGGCAAAAGAGCCCGCCTTGGGCTTTGTGCCTCTCCGCTGCCTCGATGCCACGCTGCTCATGGCGTACGAGCTGGACAACGGACAGATCGCCGTAGACGCCACTGGGGACGGGGTGATCGTCGCCCTGGGCAAGGACGGCTCCATCGAGGTCTGGGAGATTGACCAGGCGGGTTTCCCTGGCTACCTCTCCTATGGCTTGGATCTGACCAGGCTCCGGGGCTACCTCACTGAAAGCGGGGGCAAGCGTCTTGTCAGACACTGGTACAACGGGGTTCCCCTGGAAGATCAGGAATCCTGCATCACGATCTCAAGAGACAAGACCCCCAGGATTGACGGCATGACCTTCCGGCTTGAGTTCGACCCAGAGGAAACCCAGCTGGTGATGGTTTTGTCAGACGGGGTGCTGAGTTTCGGCAACTACGAGACCGGCAATCCCGTGCCCCTGGAAGAGGTGCTGCCTCAGGTGCTCAACATCAAGGTTCCCAAGGGGGAGTTCCTGCTCCGGGCACACCGGTGGTTCTTGACCAAGGAGTGTCCCAAGCGATCCTGGCAACATTCGGATGACTTCGGCGCTGCAGCTATCATCCTGGGAGATTGAATTGCATCCTGTAGACCCAAACACGGATCTTCCTGAAGGCACCAGGGTCAAGTTCGACACCCAGGGTCTTCAGGGTCTTCAAGGTACCATAAGGGGCATCTCTGCCAAGTTTCCCTATGCGGTGCTCTACATCGTCCAATTGGACGAGGGGCAGTTGCTGAGTTACCCCTATTCTTGTGTGGTTATTCCGCATGGGGCTATGAACGTCCTAGACTGAGAGGAGAGCTACCGTGAAGGTCTACGTCAAGGGCACGGGCACCACGGTTGATCTAACCCAGCGGGACTTCGTAGCCGCCGGGGGTCAAGGGCAGATCTTCACCAAGAACGGGACTGCCTACAAAATCTACCATGACCCCGCCAATATGCTCCCCGAGGGCAAGATCCAGGAGCTTCAGGTAATCACCGATCCCAGGGTGAACAAGCCCCAGCAGATCCTGGTGGACAAGGCTGGCAAGCCCATTGGCTACACCACGAAGTTCGTCAAGAACGCTTACGCCCTCTGCCAGCTGTTTCCGAAGTCCTTTCGTGATCGTGAAAAGGTCACCCACGAAATGATGCAGGAGCTTGTCCGCAAGTTCCAGGAGGGCATGGACAACGTCCACAAGGCTGGCATCCTGATCGTGGACGCCAATGAGTTGAACTTCCTGGTGCCCCACGACTTCTCGGATGTGGTTTTCATTGACGTAGATTCCTACCAGACTCCGCACTACAAGGCTCCTGTGCTGATGGACTCCGTCCGGGATTGGACGGTTCATCACAACGATTGGACACAGCTTTCGGATTGGTACAGCTTCGGGATCGTCAGCTTCCAGATGTTCGTGGGCATTCACCCCTACAAGGGGCAGTACCACGGCAGTCATCAGGAGTTCAAGACCAAGCTCGCAACGGATCCGGACGATGATGCTTTCGCGGTTACCCGGCGGCGGATGCAGCATAACGTCAGCGTGTTTCACCCGGATGTGAAACTGCCGGGTGCGGTGTACCCGTTCAGCGTGATCCCGACTGGCTATCGTGCCTGGTACGAAGCCATGTTCGTTCAGGGCAAGCGTTGCGCTCCGCCTACGGCTTTCGGGCAGACTTTCGTCTTGATGCCGGTCATCAAGACCATGACGGGCACGGCGCTCCTCGACATCACCGAGATCCGGGAGTACGAGGGCAACGTCACCCAGATCTGGGGGGAGGGTTCCCAGCTGGTGGTCTTGACCGACAAGGGTGTCTGGCTGGACAGCGCTCGCGTCCCGGTTACGACCAAGGCTGTGTCCGCTTGCGGGTTCTCCCCCCGCTCGGGCAAACCGGTGCTGGTAGCCCGGGGGTTGGCTGGGGTGCCGATCATGACCAACCTCACGGATCGGTTGACCGTGCCCTTCAGTCTGGCAGCCGATCAGATCACGTCCACGAACGGCAGGGTCTATGTGCGCTCGGCGGATCAGGTTCACGAGGTGGTGCTGACGGATGCCGGGACACAGATCCTGGCTTCCACCCGGGCTGCGGTCAACATCCTGCCGCACGCTACGAAGCTCTATCCCGGCGTGGTGATTCAAAACATGCTGGGGTCAGTGTACGTTTCGCTGCTCTCGGCAGCTGGGGTTGCTCGGCAGATCCTGGTCAAGGAGTTGGGCAACTACAAGGTGCTGGACGCCAAGTACGATGGCGGGGTGCTGATGGTGATCGGGGCACCCAAGGGCAAGGGTGCCAAGTATGATCGGCTGGTGTTCCGGTTTGATCCCGACTCGGACACCTACGACCTGCGGGTCGTCCCTGACGTGGCAATGGGAAGCTTGAATTTCGTAACGTTGGACTCTGGTGTCTGCGTGTGCCTCAACGAAGAAGAGAAACTGGAGCTGTTTTCCTCCCGTAAGGGATCGACGGGGATGAAGTATGTCGAGGATCCTTCGCTGGGAAGTGATATGATCCTGGGCAAGCAGGGGGGTACAGTGCTCTTTGCCAGGGGTAATAAGGTCTACAAGATGAGGATGAAGTGATATGGGTTTGCCTTATAGTCTAAGCAGGGACTCCGTTTTTCCAAATAGCTGGGACTACCCAAACATGGACAAGCTCCTGGATGAAGGACTCGAGCCAGGGGAGTTCTACTGCTATGTCTCCAACACTTTCCTCAATGGCTTCCTACCCTACCTGAAACCCGTGCGGGTTGTTCTACTGGAGCGGTATCGGAATAGCGAGTTCAGCACCCCGTTTCAGGCATCCATCACGGATGCTGAAATCGAAGAAGTCCTCAAGAAGTCCCACACCTGTCTCGGGGACTTTGATGATGACGTGATCTTCGTAGGTGAGACCAAGGGTCACTGGTGGGTTCTCCATTGTGACTGTGACGTCTCGGATTGCTGCATCGGACGGGTGGCAAAGACTCAGGCATCCTGGGAACGGTTGATGTCCTGGGTAGATCGCTATATCACGAATGACTCGTGGCACGTGCGGGGGGGAATCCCCGTTGACCGAATCCACGGTTGGGTGCAATTCTAGCAGACCTGATCTCCAGGGAGTCAAAATGACCAGCAAACTCCAGCAGCGCATTCTTAACCTTCAGACACACTGTGAGCTTCTCCACGAAAGCATCACTGAGCCAACTTTTGAGAAGTGCCTCGAAGAGATGTACTGGGTGGTGAACTTTCTGTGGGACAATGAACTGGAGGTGGATCGGGTGTCCGTCACCCGATCTGTGGCGGAGCTGCTGGGAATGGCTCCGGACGAAATGGAGCGTGAGATCTGGATGACAGGACATCGGAGCCCCCTAGGGCTCAAGATTCCGATGCTCATCTCCGTGGCGGAGCTTCCGGCGGGAATGCTGCTGCGTGCAGAAGGACTCGTCACGTATCCTATCTGGCTGAAAGTTTGAACCTCTAGGCTTAGATCCTCTCCCTTCCGAGTACTTCCCCTGGACGCAATTGTCCGGAGGAGTCATCAAACATGAAGCGTTCCTCGACCTACACCGACCCAGAGGGTCGGGTCTACACCTGTCAGGAGAACGACAAGCACAAGATGGTGCTGGGTCCTGATTACAGGTACATGTTCGACAAGCGAAATGGCTCCTTCGAACGATGCGGGGATCGCATCGAGGATGACCCCCAGTGGTCGCCCATGGGCCCCGAGCTTCTCGACCTGGAGATCTCGGTCAATGGTTGCCCCAACCGTTGCCGCTTCTGCTACAAGGGCAACACGGACGCCCCAGCGACCAACATGTCCCTGGCAACGTTCAAGGGCATCCTCGACCGGATGCCGCACAGCCTGACGCAGATTGCCTTCGGCATCACGGGGGTGCAGACCAATCCGGCCTTCATCCCGATGATGGAGGAATCCCGGGCTCGGGGAGTCATCCCCAACTTCACCTTGAGCGGGATCGATCTGACCCCAGAGCTTGCAGACCGGATCAGCAAGCTGGCAGGTGCGCTGGCGGTTTCCCTGTACGAGAAGGATCTGGAGCCGGGGCTGAAAGCCATCGAGATGTTCACCGACCGGGGAATGACCCAGGTCAACGTTCATCTGATGGTCTCGCAGGAAACCCTGCCCTTCGTGCAGCGGATCCTTGAGCAGCGGGCTGCTGGCGGGACGGTGCTTGACCGGGTGCATGCTTTCGTGTTCCTGGGTGTCAAGCCCAAGGGGCGGGCTGCGGGGCACTTCCACTCGCTGACCAAGGAGCAGTTCCAGGGACTGGTCAAATTTGCCCTGGGCAGCAACGTCCCGATCGGGTTCGACAGTTGCTCTGCCCCGAAGTTCGAGGCTGCCGTGAAGGCGCTGCCCCTGGATGAGCAGTACCGCACGAGGCTGATCCAGTGCTCGGAAAGCTGCGAGTCCGGGCTGTTCAGCAGCTACATCAACGTCGAGGGCAAGTATTTCCCTTGCTCCTTCAGCGAGGGTGTGGACGGGATCGAGGGTGTGCCGGTGCTGGACTACCCGTCCTTCATGGACGTCTGGTACAGCCCTCCGGTGAAAGCGTGGCGGGAGCGCATCCTGAGCACGGTGGTGAATGGCTGCCGGCACTGCCCCCTGTACCCGGAGATCAACGAATGAGCAAAAGCATTCCAGTGAGGGAGCTGTGGTGGGAAGACGGTGACCTCCACGCCATCCACCAGGATGGCAGGCACTTCGTTTACGAAAAGGCTGTCGTCGTAAGCCACCAGATGGATGTCCAAGGGTCTGGGGATGTGCTCAAGTGTGAGCGTGTCGAGCCTGAGCGTGTCGAGCCTGAGGTGCCCAGATGAAGACCCGAAGTGGATTCGTTTCGAATAGCAGCACGTCGAGCTTCGCCGTGCCCCTGAATCGGATGACGGCTGACCAGATCGCCAAGGCTAAGGACTACCACAACGTAGCACCGACGATGCTGCGGAAAGAAAAGCCCAAGGCAAAGAACCCGTACAACACAGGGTACTACTACTGGCTCGATGAAAACGGTCAGGTGCCCGTACAGGAGGAGGATGGTTGCCCCCCGGGCACTTTCCTTGACCAGACTTGGGTGGTTTGGGAAGACAAAGGTTATCTGGTAGGGAGTACCTACATCGACAACTTTGACTTCGAAGCTTTCCTGATCCGTCTGGGAGTTCCGAGGGACGCCATCACGATGGACAGTGAGGAGAGGTTTCCTGAACCATGAAGACACGACAGGGCTTTGTCAGTAATAGCTCCTCCACGTCCTTTGGCGTCTCACATGACCCGAAGCAAGGACTGCGGGTCACGATTGACCTGAGCAACTACGTGGATCGGTCTTTCCAGACCGAAGCTGAGTTGAACGCTTACTTCATGGAGAAAGAGGGGTACGACTCCATCCAGGAATTCCTGGACGACATGTCGGAGTCTCCGTGGGCCTTGAGAAACTATGAGTCCTCGCTGAAGGCAATCCGGGAGGGCAAGACCGTTTCCATCCTGAGTGTAGATCGGGATTCTTACGGCTTGCTCTCAGACATCACCCGTGGTGTCATGCACATCTGCTGGACGGAAGATTGAGCCATGAAGAATCGCTTGGGTTTTGTCAGCAATAGCTCAGCCTCCAGCTTTGTGGTGCGGCTCCCAAACGAGTACGACACCAAACATGGGCTTGTTGAGCCGAGCATGGTGGCAACAGACGATGATGTGAGGAAACTGCTGGAGTACGGATTCCTGCCCATCGGTCATTGCCATGCCTCACAGCTGAATGAGGACTCTTACAAGGAAGGGGCTAAGCCCGGGGATGAAGGTGTGTACGCCTTGGGCTATAATGTGTCCTGCAACCAGGACGAAGTGATTGACTTCCTGACGGAGAACGATATCCCCTTTGAGGCTTCCTGCCACTACGGGGATGAAGCCGAGTTTTACAAGCGGGGAGAGGATTCGATCCTTGTGCTGCAAAACTTCGGGCTACAGTACGAAACCCACAGCACGGGTTACATTGCGGAATGGATCCTCAAGGATGCCGGTGGCGGAAAGCGCATCCCAAAGTCAACCAGGGTGCCACATGAAGACTAGATCAGGTTTCGTCAGCAACAGTAGCTCCTCCAGTTTCCTGGTTGGCTTTGTCAAGAAGCCTACGACTGTGGAGGAGATGAAGCAGGTGGTTTTTGGGGACGCAGAATTCCATGGCGAGTGGGGCGAACTTTGCCCCACCATGGGGCTGGCTGCGATTATCCTGGAGGACATCAAGGATCAGGTTCCTATGACCAAGGATCTGATCCTTGAGTTCCTGATTCCAGGGTCTTTTCCTGGTGAGCCTAGCACTGAGGACTTTCATCTCCCTGGTGGGGACAGGTGGACGATTGACTGGGACAAGTACGAGGCAGCCAAGTGGACTTTTGTCCAGGCGTACTACGACAAAGAGGTTGCTCAGTACGATGGCAAGCTGGAGTTCTATTCCTTTGAGTATGAGGATCACACCTCGGTGGGATCTTGCCTAGAGCACGGTGGCACTTTCGAGCGGACGCCATACCACCTGAGGGTTTCGAATCACTGAGTAGGGGTAGGTAGATGAAGACACGGCCGGGTTTTGTTAGCAATAGCTCCACCTCCAACTTCATCGTGGGTTTTCGCCAGGTGCCCACGACCGTGGAAGAGATGCAGGGGCTGCTCTTCGGGGATGCCGTGATCTGCGTCTATGACGAGGTCTACTCGACCCTCGACATTGCCAAGCAGGTACTTGAGGATTTGAACGAGGCTGAGCCTCTGACTGAGACAGAGATCCTGGATGAAATCTGCAGAGGTTGGTTCGAGGGCTGCTCCTTTGAGATCATCGATGATGCTTTCGGTTCTCCGGAGTACAAGCGTAAGTGGGCTGAGCGAGAAGAGTTGAATCGACAGGAGGCACGGAGTCTCTACGAGACCCGGATCAAGCCTTACCTGGAGGGTCGGAAATTCTACTGCCTGGTCTACGGGAATGAACGCGAGCCTGGTCTCATTGCGGCAATTGAGCACATGGACACGTTCCACAACTTCATCCACCTGCAGATCTCTCATCACTGAGGTTCGCCATGAAGTGCCGTAACGGTTTCGTTAGCAATAGCAGCTCCTCCAGTTTCCTGGTTGGCTTTGTCAAGAAACCCGACACGGTTGAGGAGCTTCGGGAGCTGCTCTACGGGGACGTGCAGACCATCAAGGGCTCGGATGGCTGGGACTCCAAGACACAGAGGCTGAAGTATCGGGAGTTCAGCACTCTGGATCTGGCTGAAATCGTGTTTCGGGATATGGAGAAGCCGCTGTCCCCGTCCCGGATTGTCGAGATTTTGGGTGGTTCCGAGTATCCCGGTGACCGCGTCGACATCCCGGATGCCCCGGAGGAATCGGACTTCTTCATCGAGAATCCCGAGGATCCGTACAACAACGTTGACTGGGTTGCCTACGGCAAGGCTCGGGCAGATGCCGCCAGGGCTATGGTCAAGGCTGCGCTGGGTGAGGAGAACGAGAAAATGCAGTGGTATGAATTCGGCTACTGTGATGAGGGCGGCGGTATCGAGTCACTGCTGGAGCATGGTGGCACTTTTGCCAATCTGCCTGGCATTTGCATTTCGCACCACTGAGGAGTCCATCGTGAAGACACGCAACGGATTCGTTTCCAACTCTAGCACCAGCAGCTTCGTTGTAGTGGGCTTCTACCTGGATGCCACAAACTACTCGGATCGACAGCTGGTGTCCACTCTGGATTGTGCTTGGATGGGTAAGAACCCAGACCTTGTTGTCTATGACGACAAGTACTTTGGCACGGATGATGATGGGAACTCCCACATTCCCAAGGGAAAGTACCTCATCGGTGCCAAGATGAACGACATCGAAAATGATGGCTGCGGCACAGCCTTGTTGCAGGACAAGCTGGCAAGGGTAGCCAAGGCTCAGGAGTTGCTGGGTCTCGACCCACAGGCACACCCGCTGATCCTGTTTCACTACTTGAGCGGAATGTGAGGAGATTGACGTGAAGACGCGCAACGGCTTCGTAAGCAATTCCAGCACGTCGAGTTTCGTGCTGGTGGGGTTCCTTGTTGACACGTCTCAGTTCACGGAAGACACTCTCAAGCAGCAGCTCGACATCAAGAGGGGCTCCGTGAACGCCGACGTTCGGATTCAGGACTCGGAGTACTACGGTTCAGACGAGGACGGATACCAGCCTATCCCGGAAGGCAAGCTTCTGGTCGGTCTCAGGATTTCGGATATCGAATACCGAGGCACCGTTCTGACGTCGCTGGGTCAGACGATCCCGAGGCTGCTCGCCATCCAGACCAAGCTGGGGATCACCCCTGAGGATCACCCGCTGGACATGCTCCACTACCTGACCAACGACTAGGGGAATGAGATGAAGACACGCAATGGGTTCGTGAGCAATTCCAGCACCAGCAGCTTCGTGCTGGTGGGTCTCTACCTGGATGCCAAGAAGTACACCCGCGAGGCACTGGACGAGATGCTGGAACCTCACAGCCTCCGGGTCATCACCCACGAGGATGAGGAAGGCTTCGTCCCCAAGGGGAAGTTCTTCGTCGGAGAGCAGCTGATGCGAATCGATGATGATGGCCCTCCCAGGGATGTCTCCCTCACGGATGCCCTGGAGACCATCAGCAAGCTGCGAGAGATCCTGGGTGATCCGGCGGCGGAACTGCCAGCTACACTTGTGGGCACGGTGATGATGTCATGAAGACACGGCTGGGATTCGTTTCCAATAGCTCTACGTCCAGCTTCGTGGCTTTTGGGTACACTGTACCTGGAGAGATGGACAGTGTGCTGGACAAGCTGTTCCCTGGAGAGCTGCTAGCTGCCAAAGAAAACGGGGACTACTACACATGGCAATATGAGGCGACCCAGGAACGAGACTACTTCATCTATGATGAGCAGCCTGTCCCCAAGGATAAGATTTTCGTGGGCGTCTCAGTGGCAAGACTCTACGACTGCGGGGGGGAGTGCCTTCCTATCGGGAATTTTCTCCCGACACTGGAGAAAATCAAAAAGCAGCTGGATCTGCCACCTGAAGAACCTGTGCTGATGCTAACCAAGATTGAGCATGACTGAGGAGTCCTAGATGAAGGCTCGCAATGGGTTCGTTTCCAATTCCAGCACGGCGAGCTTCGTCATTGCTGGGGTTCTCCTGGATGCCGAGACCAATAGCCGGCTGGATGTCCTGAAGCGGCTGTTCCCAGAGGACATCCCTGAGGACGAGGACGATCTTTGCGACTGGATGCACGACAATGCTCATTCAGAGGACACCTGGGTTGACACGGCGGACGGGGACAACTCCCTGCCTGAGGGTATGACCTTCGCTGGGGTGCTTGTGGACAGGTCTTTCAGCGATGGCGGTCACAGGGAAGTCTGCTACCGGTTATCCGAGGTTGAGACCAAGGTGGGTGAGATCCGCACAAAGCTGGGGCTGTCCGAAGAGGAGTACCCCACGATGCTGATCTCTGGAACCGAGTGCTGCTGAGGCTTAGAACTCTGGCTCCCGGAGTACTTGGATCAAGGAGAGGTCTATGAAGACTCGTGGCGGATTCGTGTCCAACAGCAGCACGTCCAGCTTTGTGCTGGTCGGCTGGGAAATCAGCCTGCCGGATGCCAAGGGTCTGCAGGAGGTGATGCTGGCACTGGGGCATCCTTGCAAGAATCCTCTGCCCGAGTTCGCACTGGATGAAGATTCGAACGAGATGGAAAGCACCGAGGGCAACCGGGCAGCGTTCGATCTGGTTTCCTCCTATCGCCGGGCACACAGAGTGCAACGTCAGGGGATGTATCCGTCCGTGCGGCTCGGTCTACCGTGCTGGGGAGATGGTTCCTCTGGGGTGGACGAGGGCTGTATGCTCATTGGGATGGAGACAGGTAGTGGAATGGATCTGCTGGATGCCATGAAGGGGGCTGCTGAACTGCGCTCCCTTGTGAACATCGACCCCAGCGTGAGGATCAAGGTTTTCGGCGGGGAGGCAGAGCAGTCTACCTGAGAGGACAAGATGAAGACCCGTACCGGATTTGTGTCCAATTCCAGTGCATCTTCGTTTGCTCTTCCGCTAGCAAGCGTGACGAAGGAGCAGCTGGCACACATCAAGGATCACATCCGGTACGCTAAAGAAAAGTGGCCCGACAAATTTGATGATGACGAGTGGGACGCCTGGACTATCCATGTCCTCGAGGAAAGAGTAATCGGTTACACCATGATGGACAACTTCGACATGCTGACGTTCCTCCGGTACCTTGGCATCTCTGAGGAGTTCATCAAACCCAACGAGCGTCACGAAGACTGGGATGCCGAGGATGAGGAGTACCAGGAGCCATGAAGACACGTAACGGGTTCGTTTCCAACAGCAGCACCTCGTCTTTCACCTGTGACGTCTGTGGGGAAACCTACGCAGAGCGTGATGCAGGTTTGCGGGATGCCGGGATGCAGAAGTGTGAATCCTGCCGTGGGTCAGATGGGCCCCGATGAAGATGAGAGTGCTGAAGAATACAACGAAGAGTGGCGTTACGAAACCAGGGCAGAGCGTTGCCCGATCTGTGCCCTGACTGTTCTGACTCCGGACGTCGAAGCTGCCTTCCTCCGTAAGAAGGCTGGCTACGCCAATGCCAAGGCTACCCTGAAGGCAATCAAAGCGGAGTTCAAGACTCATGCAGAGCTTGCCAAATGGCTGGGACAGAAATCATGAAGACCAGAACTGGGTTTGTCAGCAATAGCTCAACCACGAGCTTCACGGTTGCCGTGCTGAAGGACTTGGATGGCAGTGACGTCAATGCCAAGATCTTCGACTGCATCACGAAGAGCCTCGCTGGTAAGCATGAGTCTTTCAAGCGAACCACCTGTGAGCTGGAACGTTCAGATCTGCTGGAGGAGCAGAAGAAGCTCACAAGGGATCTGAATTTTGGGGATGACATTCTGACAAGACTGCGGGGAATCCTTCAAGATCCAACGCTGGTGGCATCCGTGCAGGACACCATTCAGTTTTTGAAGGGAGTCTGGAATCACCGGTCTATCCGTGATGCCCGCACCCCGTATCGTTCGAGCAACGCCGTTGAGGAATCCATCAGTGACGTAGAGTCACAGCTGAAGATTGCTCGACGCAATCTTCAGGACGTGAATCGGAAACTCGATCTGATCAAAGACATCGATGATGACACCGTGATCGTTCGCTGGGAGGAGGATGCAGGGTTTGGTGGTCTCCTGCGTGAGTCCACGTTGATGCTGGAAAAGAACGGAGTCATCAGGGTACTGGAAAGGAATCAGTCGTGAAGATCCGTGCTGGTTTTGTCAGCAATAGCTCCTCCACGAGCTTCTATATCTACAACAAGACCATTGAGCCATTGCCGCTGATTGAGTTCGTGCGGGAAAACATCCACCTTGTGGATTGGTTCAATCGAGAGTACGACTGGCATAACTTCACCCACGAAGAAGCTTTGGCTGCCGTCAAGTGCTACGACTACGTTCTACAGCCAGGTCAGAATGTGTGTGACTTCGGGGATGAGGAAGGTAACACGCTTGGCACGATCTTCGATTACGCTCTGAGAAGTGGTGGCTCCAGCAAACGGTTTGGATGGTGCCTCAACGAGTATCTGCGCTAGGAGAACCTCATGAAGACCAGGACGGGATTTGTTTCCAACAGCAGCACCACGTCTTTCACCTGTCAGGTCTCAGGTTGCACTGAGGCTTACCATGACAGCTGCAGCCTGGAAGACGCCGGTGGGGCTGAGTGTGTCATGGGGCACGTTTTCTACAGTCAGTATACTCTGCCAGCAATCCCGGATGAAGTTCCCCCTGCCCAGGCAGAGGCAGAGGCAGAGGACGATGAAGACGACTATGATGAGGACTACGGCAGGCTCCCGATGAAGCAGTGCCCCATCTGCATGGCGCAGAGGATGGATCTGAATCTCGTCCAGCCTTTCCTGCTCAAGAAGCTGGGGTGGACAGAGGATCAGATCTGGACTGAGATGCAGAAGCTTGGTGGGTATGAGGACATGCTGATGTACATCAGGGGTGGCAAGTAGCATGCTTCCAGAGCGAACGGACTTAGAGCTACGGGAACTGTTCCAGACGCTCAAGGCAAGCTGGAAGAATTCCACCTGTTACTATTCCAGCACAACTCAGATCTGTATGAACGAAGACTATCAGCGCATCATCGGTTTGGGGCCCCGGGTGCTCCCCTTGATTCTGGAAGATCTAGAAAAAGGGGTTGAGTTCTGGATGTGGGCACTCCGGGCATTGACGGGGGAGAATCCCATTCATCCTGAGGATCGTGGGGATATGGAGATGATGCGTTCTGCCTGGCTTCATTGGGCTAGGGATAACGGATATCTGACCTAGTAGCTCTTACTAAGCTCACCTTGAGACCATTGACGATAAGGCTTGGGCTTTTTCTCGGGCTCCTTTTTTGGAGCATCCCTTTCTTCCTGCTGCTTCCTGGCGTCTTGTTCTGACCTAGCTTTATCCTGATAGCGCTGCTCAAAGCTGTCGTTGTCTTTTTTCCGTTGCACGTTCTTTTGGACTTGATCCTGGAGATTTTTCGTAGACCTGTCGATTTTCTGATTTCTTCTATAGCCCTTGCCTTCTTTTGACTGCTCAAAGTCTGCGAAGACTTTGTTAATGGTAAGCGATCGCTCCGCATCATCCTTAATTTTCAGTGCCTTTTCCACGGCATCATAACGGTCTTGCCCGAAGGCATGCGAATCCATGACTTTTTTCTTGTCACCTTTGAAGTCGGTGACCTTCTTCGGTGCATTCTTGGCAGTGATCCTGTCATCCTCTGCTCCGGATCCGCCGCTATCGCCTCCACTATTCCCTTTTGATCTATTCTGGATCTTTTTCTGTTCCTCAGGGGGCAGTGAGTCAAACTTCACTTTGTTACCTGTTTCAGGATTCTTGAAGAACATGTCCTTGAGTTTATCCAGGATACCTGCCTCCCGGAGGATGGGTACCAAATCTTTCCGAAATTCTGGGTGCTCCTGAGCCAGCTTAATCACTTTTGATCGCAGATCACTCATTGAGTCCTCCTTGGTATTTTGATTTCATAGGAGCTTTATTGGACACCCCGAGGCTTAGTCTTCATTCCCACCGAGTACCTCCCCCCGTAGGGAGGAGGAGGTCTAGATGAGCGACCAGAGAAAGTTCCCCGTGTACAAGTTCACTGCCAAGTGGACTCAGGATGGAGTGCACAATCCTGAGTACCCCAAGATGCACGAGGGACTGCCTGAGGGTCGGATCTGGAACTGGACTTGCGGAAACAAGATGTTCAAGGAGATGCTGACCCAGGAACAGATCCAGGAGCAGATCCAGGAGCTGACTCAGCACCTCATGGGAGAACAGGATGCCCGGCATCCTGCTGACATGGTGACCACCATGGAGTTCTCCAGCCTGGAGACCTGGGTGCTGACGTGGTTCCAGCACGAGACCATCGACGTCGGGCAGACGGATGCCGAAGTGCTGCAGTCCTTCCAGGACTTCGTGAACGACAAGATCGAGCTGAACCGTCAGCTCCGAATGGAGACCGGCGAGCACATCGACAAGCACTGCCTGATGGGGGCAGAGGATCGCTGGCGTTGGCACGGATCGAACGAAGACGGATCACCCAACGATCATGCCCCGGCACCTTGCCGCTGCAAGCACTGCAAGGCACAGGGTAAGATCCGTATCGGGCACTGAGGGAGTTGATGAAAACTGAAGCCCAGGAAAAAGTCGACAAGCTGTACCTTGAGCACCAGCTGGATTGCGAGCGTCTGCAGACGCTGGGGTTGCCAGGTTGCCTGGCAATTGGATATCTGCCCGGTAGTCGTCCCGGCACGCTCCGGCCAGCAGATCCCTATCACCGGATGCTCGTGGAAGCCTTGCTGCGGGCACTTCCTGAAGTAACTCTGCACTGAGAGGACACATGAGCACGGACAAGACATCCCTGGGCGACAGGATGAAGAACTACGAGAGCACGGCTCGCTTCATGCCGCTGCTCCCCATCATTGCCCGGCTCGACGGCAAGGCTTTTCACACCTTCTGCAAGGGATTGGAGAAGCCCTATGATCTGAGGCTCAATCGGCTGATGGTTGCCGTGACCAAGTTCCTGGTCGAGGAGACCCAGGCGCTCATGGGGTACACCCAGTCGGACGAGATCACCCTCGTCTGGTATTCGGATGACTTCGAGAGCCAGGTGTTCTTCGATGGGCGTATCGCCAAGATGCTCTCCATCCTGGCTGCCATGACCACGATGGAGTTCAACCGGCTGCTCCCGACATTCATTCCGGAGAAGGCAGATCGGCGACCGCTGTTCGACTGCCGGGTGTTCCAGGTACCTACGCTGGATGAGGCTGTCAACTGTTTCCTCTGGCGGGAACGGGACGCCACGAAGAATTCGATCAGCGCTGCGGGACAGGCAAACTTCAGCCACAAGCAGCTGCAGCACCTGAACGGGAGTCAGATCCAGGAGAAGCTCTTTCAGGAACGGGGCATCAACTGGAACGACTACCCCGGCTTCTTCAAGCGGGGCACCTTCGTGCAGAAGAGACGGGTGACCAAGCCGTTCTCCAAGGTGGAGATCAGTCGGCTGCCCGCCAAGCATGCAGCCCGAACCAACCCCGATCTGATGGTCGAGCGCTGGGAGACCCAGATCCTGGATCTGCCCCCCTTCGGTACAGTCACCAATCGGGTGGCGGTGATCTTCAACGGGGCTGACCCCATCCCTGACCCACATCAGGAAACCGCCCGGCGTATGTTCAACATGCCCCCCAGGTCTTCCATGACGGAGATGACCCGTCATGCAACCCCGGGCTGGAAGGTGATGGCTCCCCCGGATGATGACCCACCCTGGACTGAACTGGTCGATTGATGAAGTGGGAAATAACCCCAGGTAGAGCCCGCCGGCAAGCGAAACGATATCAGGAATTCAAATCCCGACGTCGGAGGCGCAAATTCGAACAAGCTCTGGACTGGTGGTTGGCGCAGCCTGCCGTGCTTGCACGTCTAGCTCAGGGATTACCGTTTTTCCTGTCGGAGTTGGACAATGAAGACCCCCCCAAAAGCGAGGATTGAGGAGCTACCAGATATCGCCAACACGGCAGTAAGCCGCCAACGACGATCCTGGCTCAAGGAAGGTCGGTGCCCTGAGTGCGGAGAACTAGGGGCACTGGACGCATTTGGTGGGGCTCGGTGCTCTATTCACGGGGTCTATCCGATGATGGTTGGGGGTATCCCCCAAGGGGAGGATCCGGAGGAGTTTCTCAATGATGATGGAGAAGATGCTTGAGGATTCCAAGACCAACCCGAGGTTGCGTCGCTGGCTTGCGGATGGTCGGTGTCCAGAATGTGGGGAACTAGGCTCCCTGGATGTCATGGGCGGAGCAAGGTGCTCCACCCACGGATGTTACCAGATGGTAATGAGTCTCCCCCCCTTGCCCGTGGAGGCTTCTGTCCCTGTACCCAAAACCAGCACCCAGGCATCCGTTTCCACGGGTGTAATGGATTCTGCCCAGCAGATGGATGCCGCCAGGAAAGACATGGTATCCCTCTGGGCGTTCTACCTTCCTACGAATCACCCCTGCACTACGGGTTTGATTTTGACTCCACCTTATGTGGCTCCCATGACAGCAGTCATGCTGGCAGGGGCTTTCACAGAGATCGAGAAAATGGCTGCAAATGTGAAAGCCTTGGGAATGAACCCTGTCACCTGGAATTATCTCCTCCGGACTTTGCCTGACATCTGTGACGAGGAGCAAAACTCAACCTTGAGCACCAAGGGCTGCATCTGGGGTGCTGAGGTGTGGGTAAGCTCGAAGGTGGATGCCAATGTCATCCTGCTGGCTACGGAAGTCAGATCCGGATGGCCCCAGTACTGCGTCCGGATGGTGGCAATCTGATGCCAATCCGAACCCGTAAGCAGCGGCAGCAAAAGCAAGATGCTGTAGATCCTAAGGCATGGCTATTGGGGAAACTCGACAACCTTGAGACCGAGTGGCAGGCTGGCAGCTGGTACATGGATCTTATGGAGAGCCTCTACCTGTGCCACCTGGAATGTTGGTTGATCGTGGAGCGCCGGCAGCCCCAGGAATTGTGGGACGCCTGGGAGGCACGCTGTAGAGCCCTAGGGGGAGGGTCTGAGCTACTTGCCATGAATCGGATTCTGAACGAGGAGAAAGATCGGAATCGGATGCTTACCGAGCTTCGAGCGGTCAAAGAGCAAATGCTGGCTGCCAAGCCTGACACCTCTCTTGCCTCCATCCTTTCTACAGCTGGAGGCATCCTCGATATGCTACAAGGCAAAGGTGACGATGATGAGTGATGAATTCTACGGGCCCGATAGCTTCGGGGGTGAGGACACTCCGCATTCTCCGTCTGTGGAGACGATCCGAAAGGAGCTTGCGGAGCATCAGACTCAACTCGATGCCCAAGTGGCAGCCCGGAAAACGACCTACACCTACAAGTTCCCCAAGGCAGATCACACGGTAGATGCCGTAGTCTTCGGTTTGGATGCCAAGGACTACATCATGAGGATCCTGCTCATTGAGCGGGGACGCAGGGGGGAACCGTTCTTTGGCTGCTGGGCATTGCCCGGAGGCTTCATCAATATGGGTGAGGGTCTGGAGGAAGCTCTGCGGCGAGAGCTTATCGAGGAGACCGGGGTCAGCCCCGGCTATGTAGAACAGCTGTACACGTTCGGGGATCCCGGTCGAGACCCTCGGGGTCGGGTCATCTCGACTGCGTTCCTTGCCCTGGTGCAGCCTAGCAACATTACGATCAAAGCTGGGGACGATGCCAAGAAGGCAGCCTGGCACCCGGTGAACTTCCTCCCCCCTCTGGCGTTTGACCACGATCAGATCATCCAGATTGGACTGCAGCGGATGCAGTCCAAAGCACGCTGGCAGTTGCTTGGGGCAGAACTACTAGGCGAGGAATTCACCCTCCCGGATCTCCAACATGTCTACGAGGCGATTCTGGGCAAGCCTGTAGATCAGAGCAAGTTCCGTCAGCGGGTGCTGTCCTTCGGGGTGCTTTCCCCTACGGGAAAGACCCGTGCAACAGGAAAGCGTCCCGCTCGCCTGTACCGGTTTGACCGGGAACGGCAGAAGAATCTCGCCAGGCTCGGCATCGAGTGGCAGGTCTGAGGCTTAGTCTGTCCTTCTCCAGAGTAGTGCATTTGTAAGGCAACAGGAGGAACGACGATGACTTACGCTGACGCCATGGCACCGGCTCAAGTAGCCAAGACGGATGCCGAGAGGCTCGCAGCCCTGGTCGAAGAGATCCTGCGTGTGGTGCCCTACGTCACCGCTACGGTGGCTCCCTGGAGTCACGAAGAAGTGTATCCCAACTGGATCGCCATCCACAAGGGTCGTGCAAACTCCTCTTACAACCAGCTGGAAAATCTGCGGAACCTCGCCGAGTCCCTCCGGAGGACGCTTAGGTGATGACACACACAACCCCGATCAAGGCGCACATCACCGCCAAGTGCCCCGTCATGGACTGCATCCTCAGCATCGAGGCTGCGGAGTTGATGGTGGAGCATTTCCCTGAATCTGGATTGCAGGGCAAAGAAACTTGGATCGGTTTCCGCTGCCCCGAGTGTGGGGAAACCCACTTGATCAAGGATTGAGATGAACCGCATCGGCATCCTCGGTGGCACCTTCGACCCACCCACTTTCGCACACCTTCAACTCGCCATGTTTGCCCTTGGCACAGACAAGGTCGATCAGGTCTGGCTGGTGCCTTGCTGGGAGCACGCCTTCGGCAAGCAGCCAAGCAAGTTCGAAGACCGGGACAAGATGTGCCGCCTTGCCGTGGAAGCAGTGTTCGGCAAGGGCCCCGGTTGCAAGGTGGACGTCAAACCTTACGAGGCTCTCTGGAAGATCCATTACACGGTGGATCTGGTCGAACGCCTGATCAAGCAGTACCCGGACTTCACGTTCACGCTGATCCTCGGGGCTGACAACCTGCGGGACGCAGCCAAGTGGCATCATTGGGAGGACATCCTCCTGATGACTGACCCTCCTATCATCGTGGGGCGCCCTGGCGTGACGGTTGAGGGGTACGTCCCGGACTTCGAATGCTTGCCCATCTCCAGTACGATGGTGCGTGAAGCAGCACAGCTGGAGAACTACGGGGACTGCAAGCAATGGGCTCCTGCCGCCGTGATCCAGTACTTCACCGAATCTTACCTCTACCGGAAAAGTGAATCCCGGTAGGCTTAGTCTCCCTCAAGACCGAGTACTTACCCCGAGGGCAAATAGGGGTCTAAAAAACTCCTTGACGCCTGGTGCACGGATGGCTAAGGTCAGGGTAACACGGAAACGCACCCCTACCACGGTGGGGGGCGGTAGTGAGGATGGTGTGATGCGTAGGCAGTCCAAACAGCATGCCCAGCAGCAGGCGGTCGCCCAGCGACCCGCAATGCGCGGGCAGGTTGCTGGACGCCCTGCTGGCATCGCAGTTGCCAACGTGATTGGTAATTGCGATCCGAAGCGGGGGCACGAGGCTCCCGACGAGTAGGTGAGTTGCCATAGGCACGCACCGAAAGCCGGGAGCCCGAAAAGGGTTTCCGGCTTTCCTGCTTCTAGGGTTTGAGTTTGCCCCTAAAAGGGGTAACCCTCCCGGCTAGCGTGTCCGGGCTCGGGTTGACAAAAGAATAGAATTTGCGGTGGCAGTGGGAATCTTGCCAATTCCTGCATGCCATTAAAGAACGAGACGGAGCGGTATTCCTTGAGGCTTTCGCCAAAAGGGGCACTGAAAAACCCTGTCGGGGAGATAGGGACTCCGTCACATGGTGGGTGTAGATCAATTGGTAGATCGCCTGACTGTGGATCAGGTCGTTGCGGGTTCAAGTCCCGTCACCCACCCCAGTTTCCTCTCTCAAGGGGAAATGAGCGGGCGTCCAGTTACATGTCGACGGGGTACGTTGACAAGAGGACTTCCGTAGAGGTTAAAGGCTCCTGTATAGACTGGAACCTGGCAATCGGAGTGTAGCTCAGTCTGGTAGAGCACTCGGTTCGGGACCGAGTTGTCGCTGGTTCAATTCCAGTCACTCCGACCATTGTGGATGACCTGTTTGTGCCGGGTACTCCATAAGCTGCTAGTACCAGTTATCCCCCTGAGGCACGCAGACACTATATGGGGGTAAGCGGTGACTAGCGAACTACGGCGTGTAGCGCAGTCTGGTAGCGCACTTGCATGGGGTGCAAGTGGTCGGAGGTTCAAATCCTCTCACGCCGACCGTCCCGTAGCTCAGTCTGGGTAGAGCAACCGCCTGATACGCGGTTTGTCCCTGGTTCAAATCCAGGTGGGACGACATGGGTGAGTAGCTCAATTGGATAGAGCACCAGCCTACGAAGCTGGCGGTTGCGGGTTCGAGTCCCGCTTCACCCACCCTGCTCCAGTAGCTCAATGGATAGAGCATCAGCCTTCGAAGCTGAGGGTTGGGGGTTCGAGACCCTCCTGGGGTACCGCATCGGGGTGTAGCTCAGTCTGGTGAGAGCGCACGGTCGGGGACCGTGAGGGCGGTGGTTCAAGTCCACTCATCCCGACTTCTTGGCATGCAAGGGTGTGTAGCTCAATTGGATAGAGCGTCAGCCTCCGAAGCTGAAGGTTCCCGGTTCGAATCCGGGCATGCCCACCATGGGTCGCTAGCTCAACTGGCAGAGCATCCGGCTCTTACCCGGAAGGTTCAGGGTTCGACTCCCTGGCGGCCCACTACAGTTTCTAGACCCGTAGCTCAATGGTTGAGCGCCTGACTCTGGATCAGGAGGCTTCAGGTTCAAGTCCTGACGGGTCTGCCATTTTCAGTGTGCCTGGGGACGTAGCTCAATGGTAGAGCGGCGGGCCGTTAACCCGTATGTTGTAGGTTCAAGTCCTACCGTCCTCGCTTATTCCAGCATAGCTCAATGGTAGAGCGCCCGGCTGTTAACCGGATTGTTGGGGGTTCAAGTCCCTCTGCTGGAGCCAGGAGGTGGCAACCATGGTCAAGCTAAGCAAGGCTGCCGCCTATCTACTTCACAATGCGGTGGCTAGAGCGGTCAAACACAACGCTCCCAGACACAAATACTGCTGGGACTTGCCGAAACCGAAGTACTCAAAACCTAAGACTCGAGAACGTGTGCGGGTCTTCAACCCCCTTGCCGAGATGCAAGGGGCTACAGTCCTCTAACCCACCTGGGCACCCAGTTCCCCCTCGGATCAACTGTGTGCCCGTCATCCGGAACCATAGGGGAGTCTGGTCGTCCCCGCCTCCCTGTCACGGAGGAAATCGCGGGTTCAAATCCCGCTGGTTCCGCCAAGTGTTGAATGGGGTGGAAGATGAAGTGGTGGAATCGCCGGCCTGTCAAGCCGGAGGAAGCGGGTTCAACTCCCGTTCACCCCGCCATGCGTCCTTAGCCAAGTGGTATGGCCGCTGCCTTTTAAGCAGCATACCGGGGGTTCGAGTCCCTCAGGACGTATCTGGGTCGATGGCGCAATGGTAGCGCAGCGGACTCTTAATCCGTTGGCTGAGAGTTCAAGTCTCTCTCGACCCACCATCTGGGTGTAGCTCAATCTGGCAGAGCCCACGCTCTGGGAGCGTGCTGTTGCAGGTTCAATTCCTGTCACCCAGACCATTTTCGGAGTATCCTAGCACATGAAAGCAAACTTGTACCGTCAGTACCTTGTTGACCAGCTCAAGGTCATGCGTTCTACGGGGCTCCCCGTAGAAATCGACTGGCAGCACCTCAAGTTGAAGATCCGCCCGGACACCGAGGGGGACTACTTCGACGGTGGTCAAGCGGTGATCCTGAAGGTCAAAAGCCGCCTGCATGTCGTCATCCTGACCAACCACGACGGGTTCATGGTCTACGAGAACGGCGGGGCACCAGCGCCTCACAAGGTCAACCTGAAGAACGTCATGGCAGTCGTGACGGAACCAAGCATGGACGTCATCTACTCCAGACTTTCTGAGCTGCGAGCATGGAAAAGGAAACATTCCTTGATTTCTGACTAAGACCCTGGGTAGTATGAGACTGCGTGGTTGACCTTTCCAGCCATCCCCTGGTTGGAAAGAGTTGGTTCCTACCTCCCCCCTCCCTTGTAAGGGAAAGGGGGGAGAGATGCACCTCGCACCAAGTTCAACTTGAGGTGTCATCATGAGTAGCAACAATCCATCCGTCTCTATGTTCACCAAAGTTGGCGAGGAAGAGGTTCAGCTGGGTCATTGTCATCCGGCTCAGGCTCGGAAACTCGTCAAGGAAGAGCTGGCTGCCTGGCAAGACGGCAAACTGCAGCTGATCCTTCGCCCGATCTACATCAACGTCATGAACGCTAATGGTTCCGCCTGGTCGGGGCCTCTGGACGATCCCGGGCAGATGAGTGACGGGGAGATGAAGCGGCGGCGGGCTTGGTTCAAGAGTGTGGTTCCGGTGCTGGCTACTGCGGTGACAGAATCCCGCTCGAAAGAGACCCGGTTGCCATTCACGCAGGAGCAGCTGGCTGAGATGGAGAAGCGGGCGGCTGACTTCGAAGCCGAGATGCGGGAGTCCAGGGAGCGGGAGGATGCCCTGCGGGAGATGCAGAAAGCTGCGAATCTTGCGATCCCCGATGAAGAGGTGGCACAGTTCTTCACGGATCGCCCGCTACCAGAGGATGCGGATCTTCAAGTCATCTGGGGTTTCACCAAGGAAGCCGAGGCTGTGGACAAGGAGCTGTTCCAGCGGTGGTACAGGCTGGACGGGGTGTGGGAGACATCCCCGAACGTGTCCGAGATCCTCGACTGCAAGGAAGCAGAACCCAGCATCTCGACATGCCCGCCTGAGGCTGTTGAACCCCAGGAGGCTGTGGTGCTTCCCCTCTCTCTGAGGAGCCCTACCCGTAAGCCTCCGGTGGAAATTCCGGACTCACTGCTCAAGCAGATCCAGGAAATGTGAGATCCCTTCCCCGCCCCTTCTAAGGGGCGGGAATCTTTGGCTCATAGCTCAATTGGAAGAGCATTTGCTCGACGCGCAAAAGGTTCCGGGTTCGAACCCCGGTGGGCCAACTTTCAAGCGCCAATAATTCAGTGGTAGAATGTCAGCCTTCCAAGCTGAACGTCGCCGGTTCAAGCCCGGCTTGGCGCTCCCTGGCTCTGTGGTCTAACTGAATAGGGCACCCGCCTTCTAAGCGGGATGATGCGAGTTTGAGCCTCGCCGGAGCCACCTACTTACGAAGATCCCCGCCTGGTCTTGGGCCCCACAAAGTGGTGGTGATGTCCTCGTAGGGATACCACAGGGTCTCTAGCAGGGAAGGGCGGACACTATCATCCCCAAGGAAACGGATCGTCCAGGGCCAGCGCTCGCAGGCAATCTCATGCTTCATTCCGGACATTTCATCCCGGACATAGAAGTGAGGGGTCGGACGATCAAAGCACCAGACCATGGTGAGAACGCCTTTGTGGCGTTTCCTCCAGGCAGCGGTGAGGCAGTTTCCCCAGGGCATACAGTATGCTACCGCACTACCCGGGCTATCGGGATGCCTCCTGTATGAGAGTTGCACAACGATGGATGGCACGGGTCGCTGGAGGCACTGAGGCTCCGCTAACGCCCCAGTTTTTGAAGAAGCTGCTCATCTACATGTAGCAGCAGAACGAAGCTGCGGATTCTGAATGGCGAGGGTCTTGGTGGCAGGCTATCCCGGAGATCCAACGGATTCTCAAGATCGGATTGGATGAGATCAGCACGGTGCGCTACGGCAGACCCATGACGGTTCAAGACCTCTGGGAGATGTTTGAGTCCCGGGAGCTATTGCCCCCTGAGCTACTAGCCTTGGCTCAACGAGCGGTTCCTGCCCCACGCCCCGTGACCAAGCGGGAGCCCACCCAGGGGCAGGTAGATGCCCTGGTGGAAACCTTGCAGGGGATCGTACCGAGTAGCACGACCGTCTACGCTCATCGGCTGGAACCACGGCACGTTAAGTCCTTGCAGCTTTGGGTCAAGGTGTTCCAGACGGTCAAAGCCAAGTTCCCGGTACCTTGGCGGGTCATGGAAAAGGTGGTCAAGCGGATCGTCCTGGAGGGCAATTACCACGGGACGGCGGAGGCATCCTGGAATGGGCACCTGACGATTGCCTTTCGGGATAATGTCACGAGTGGTCGTCCAGGCACGCTGATTCACGAGCTAGGTCATGCTTTTCAGGATCTTCAACCGGATGAGTTTCAGATTTCCTCCTGGGAACGGGGGTACGGCAATCCGCCTTTTGCCCACAGCTACTTTGAGACCCGGGCCGTAGAGGACTTCGCTGAGTGCTTCAGGATGTACTTCCAGGAAACGGCTTTATTGAAAAGAAAAGCTCCGGATAAGCATAAAGACATGATGGAGCGAGTACTGTCCCTGTGAGGATGCCCGTGTAGCTCAGTGGATAGAGCAGCGGTTTCCTAAACCGAAGGTCGCCGGTTCAAGTCCGGCCATGGGTACCGGTTACTATGCGCCTATAACTCAATGGTAGAGTAACGGACTTTTAATCCGGAGGTTCAGGGTTCAAGTCCCTGTGGGCGTACTAACAGATTCCGGGGGTGTACCGGTTTCGACGGGGAGTGGAAAGCTCAGGTGGCACGCCGGGGATTCTCGTAACCCCGTAAAAACACGGGAAAAACCAAACGCCAACAACGATGTTGACGCTCTCGCCGTCGCTGCCTAACCAGTAGCAAGCGAGCATCCTCCCCTGGTGCCGGTGCTGGGGACAGGATGAACAATCATCGGATAGCTTGCTCCAGGAAATTGAAACCAGGGTACCTGGGAGCGAATAAGCGATCTGGTTTCCGGGATCTGAGACCTGCCGTTGCGGTCAAGGGTCTTGTATTGAGCAACGGCTAAGCGTGTAGATGCCTGACGCAGAAACTTCGCGGACGAGGGTTCGACTCCCTCCACCTCCAAGTACCAACTCCCCGCACCTCCACTAGGTTGCTTATACAAAGCAGCTGGTGGAGGTGCGGGGATGCACAAAACCACCAGGCTTAAATGTGTTGGCTGCGGCAAAGACTTCGAAAAGTCGCTGGCAGAAGTTAAGCGGCAGCTAAAAACGAACCCAGACCATCCTTTCTACTGTGAACTTCGATGCTATGCCTTACATGCAGCAAACCACCATCTAGGGGACTACCTGGGTAAAGGGGACGTTGCCCGTCTCAATGCTGGTAACCGCCAGGATGAGTACTCAGCCTTCAAGTATTTTCTCAACAAGGCAAGAAACCGTCAAAAGTCCAAAGTATGGGGCTATGACATTGATCTTCCCTACTTGAGAGACCTGTGGCTTTCCCAAAAGGGTCTGTGTGCTTTGTCCGGTCTGAGCATAGACCTCCCAAGAAATACGGCTGCTTGGGAAGAGGGTGAAAGGAATCCTTGGAAGGCTAGCCTCGACAGAATTGACTCAAGCAAAGGCTACATCAAAGGAAATGTGCAATTCGTGGTCGCCATGGCGAATATCTGTAAGGGGGTCTTCCGTAAAGAGGATGTGATCAAGTTCTGCTCCGCAGTTGCGGCTCATAATCCAAATCCAGGCTTAGACCCAGGCTCCTCCGAGTAGTGATACTGTCAGGAAGGAGGACGTGATGGGCAACTGGATGTTCGAATTCAAGTGCACGCAGACGAAGTACCCAGGCATCTACGAGTACGCCTGGCGGGTGAAGCACCCCTTCGACGCCGGCTGCACGCTGGGCACCCGGGACTCCCTGGGCTCGACCTACGAGACCCTTTGCTGGATCGAGCGGTTCGATCCCAAGACCGCCAGCCATCTCGTCGGCTACATCGAAAAGGGCGTCAAGTCCTCTGGTGGGTGGTTCGCCAAGGAGCCCGCCAACGTGTGTGCTCCCAATGGCATGCGGGTCTACAAGACCCGTGAGACAGCTGCCCTGGAGTTCCTGCTGACCAAGATGGTCAAGGAAGCCAGCGATCTCAAGGCGAAGACCACGTCGGCTTGCCGCTGGATGCCCCGTGAGGAGGATCCGCTGATCGGTGCCGTGGAGGCTGACGACATCCTCCAGGTGCTGCGGCAGGAGTGCGGCTTCGGGGATCACGACCTGTACTTCCTGGGGACCGTCACGAAGCCTCGTGGGGTGGCAAACCACTTCGGGGAATTCCGGTTCTCAGGATTCCTGGGCTTCGGCGGGAAATTCTTCTACGACCGGAGCGGGTACTTCGTGAGCAACTACAGCGAGGACAGTGATGGTGCCACCCAGCTGATGATCGCCAAGACGAACCGCCGGCTGGAGATGCTCTGGCACAAGCACAGCCCCCCTCGGGCGGCAAAGGTGACGGGATGAGTGCCAAACACTCAGTAGACGATGCCAGCCAGGACGGGATGAACAGCTGGCGAGGACTGCACCCCGGCATGGTTGCCTGCTATCGGGACAAAGCGAGCCATGCCAAGTGGCGATGGGGTCGCAAGCTGGGGGCACGCAGAGCCCGACGTCGGCTAGGGAAAGAGATCATAGCGGAAGCGCTGGAGGGCATCGAGCAATGATCATCAACCCCTATGCCTCGACCAGCCTGGAAGCAGCCACCCTGTGGATTCAGGCACACCCTGAACTGGTGGTTGGCTTGACCTCAGGCAGCTGGGACTTGTTCCACGATTTCCACCTTCGGTTCTTGCTCCGATGCCGCAGGGTCTGCGATGTCCTGATCGTGGGGGTGGATAGCGACGCCGAGGTGCGGAAGGTCAAAGGTCCAACCCGCCCGATCATGTCCGAGTTTCAACGGCTGATGCTCCTGGATGCCAACAAGCACGTGACCTTTGCCTACGTGCAGGATGGGGTGCGGGACTTCACCAGGGTGGCTGAGACCCTTCTGGGTGTTCATGGCGGGGTGACTTTCCGCAATCAGCTGTTTGCTGGCAGAGAAAACGAAGTTGCCCTGGGCAGTGTGCGGGACAAGGTTCAGGTGGTGATCATTCCGGACATGGAGGAGCTTAATAGCACCACAGCCTTGGTGGCACGGGTAGCACAGGGTGCTGGAAACTGATTGACAGTAGGCAAACTTGGGTCAAGATACAAAATGCTTGATGCGGGGTGGAGCAGTCTGGTAGCTCACTGGGCTCATAACCCGGAGGTCAGCGGTTCAAATCCGCTCCCCGCTACCAACTCACGTGCTCAATTACCAGTCTGACGCACGGAGTTTTAATGACTGGTCGCCAACTCCTTCGGCGATAAGGGCTACCTGGGGACTTAGTCCGCAGAGCAGCAGCGTAGCATTAGAAGGGGATCTGCTCGTTAGGGGCTTTAGCTCAGCTGGGAGAGCGTCTGACTGGCAGTCAGAAGGTCGCCGGTTCGATCCCGGCAAGCTCCACCATAGGTTTTCAGGTCAGACAAGCTGGTGTGAAAGCAGGGGTTACTTCTAAGTCACCTGGAGGTCGTGGGTTCGAGCCCCACCCTGTCATCCTCCTTCGGGAGGGCGGCAGGTAGCTCAGTTGGCAGAGCGCCAGATTAAAAAAGCCCCCTCAAACGTTCTCAGCTTGCCTGGTTCTGAAAAGTGCACTTTTTTCATTTCTGGTAGATCATTCCCCCCATCTCCTGGGTAACTTTTCCTGAGCCAATGAAAAGGCTCGAAAATCCGAGATGGAGGATGTGGACATGACAGACGCAACTGAGATGGTCGAGCAGGACGGGCTGAGCAAGGAAGACAAGGACGTGCTGAAGGCGGCGGTCGCCATCATCAAGCGTGAGCTGGTGAAGGCTCAGCCCAAGCAGGTGGGTGAGTCGAGCACGCTGAGTGTGTTCAAGTTCGGCACCTTCAAGATTCGTGTTCGCAAGGGTCGGGAGGCTATCTCCCCGGCGACTGGTGCGAAGATCACGGTTCCGCCCAAGACCGTGGTGGGGTTCAAGGCCAGCAACACCTGGATCAAGGACCTCAACGTCTGAGCTACCCTCCCCGGGGGGGAAGGTCATGATCAGGGTCTGACAACTTCACCCTGATTCCCATGCATGTCTACTGTGAGGCAAAGCGTGGAAACGAGTTGTTTACAACTCCTTGACCGGCGGTTGCTCTTACACCCTGAGCGGGATCAGGACGTCTGGTGCGTGCCTCCTGATTTTTCCACGGGTGTCCTTCAATAGAGGGACGATAAGCAATGCGGCTTGAAGTTGAAATGCACACAACCGGAGGGCATGGGTCGCCATCCCTAACAACTCCGGCATTGGCACCTTGGGCGTTGGGTGTCAGCCATGGGGCTGTAGCTCAGCTGGGAGAGCGCTGGAATCGCACTCCAGAGATCGCGGGTTCGATTCCCGCCAGCTCCACTAATCCGATATCCCCGGTGTGAGTTGAAGGGTTACTTCGCCTACGGAGCGGGAGGCTGCAGGTCCGAGTCCTGCCCTGTGGATTCCACAGGTAGCTCAATTGGCTAGAGCGCCAAAACGTTACCTTTCTAAATGTTCTCGGGGGTTTTTTGCAGGAGTGGCTCAATGGTAGAGCACGTGCTTGCCAAGCACGACGTTGCGGGTTCGAGTCCCGTCTCCTGCTCTCCTCTGGCAGTAACTGGGTGTGGTCAAGGCAACCCTGAAACCGGGTGATGGCAAACGCCTGGATTCAGAGTACGGGCTGGCGGCGGGGCACCTGTTTCACAGGTGGGGCGGTTGCCGGAGTGCATTCAAGCTGCCTATGCAGGCGTAACTCAGTTGGTAGAGTGCGTGCTTCCCAAGCACGATGTCGCCGGTTCGAACCCGGTCGCCTGCTCCATTTTCCTTCTATACCGTCAAACGGTAGGCTTAGTACTTCAGGGTCTGGAGTACTGGTGCTGGACAGCATGTGTCAGAGCATGCCTGGATGTGCTTGGTGGAGGTGGTACCCTCCACTGCTTGCTGCAGAGGCATCGGAGTGCGGTGTACAACGCCCCGATGATTAGCAGCAAGTAACCCTGAGAAGGGTTGGGAGGGTTCAAATCCCTCATGACACACTCTGGTCTGACAGTGAGAGATGGGGCCTTAGCTCAGCTGGGAGAGCGCGGGCTTTGCAAGCCTGAGGCAACGGGTTCGAGTCCCGTAGGCTCCACCAACCCGGTGTGAAAGAGAGGGTTACTTCCCTATCACGGACGTTACCTGGGTTCGAATCCCAGTCCTCCCGCCTGTATGGGGGGATCGTCTAGAGGCTTAGGACGCGTACAAAGCTACCTTCTCGCTTGTTCTCGGGTTGTTTAGTTTGAGGCTTAATCGGGTCCGCACCGAGCCTGGCAACTCCTCACAAGGGAGTCCAGGTGTGGTGAGCCGCGGAGGCCACTTTACCTCTTTGCAGGTGTAACTCAGTTGGTAGAGTGCCGCCTTGCCAAGGCGGTTGTCGCCGGTTCGAACCCGGTCACCTGCTCCAGCAAAGATCCGAGGCAAATGACCGCCCTCGGGGAGATGAGGTTTCCTGCCGAAGCCCCATCGAGTGGATCGTGTCCTACTTGCTGAGAGACCGAAGTAGTGGTTCTGACTTCCCGTGGCGGGGACTGTGAACCGGCTTGACCTGGAGGGTCACCTTAGACTCCCAGGGAGTGACTAAGTTGAGTCGCTTTGCTGCATCTGGCAGGATTTGTGGCTGATAGGGGACTCAACTGAACCAGCTCGAAGTGGAGCCTTTATGCCTTGGGTATCTGAGACTCCTTACCTTTGTCTCCACGTCCAGAAGGACAATGTGGGGGGAAAACAGGGGACTCAGGTAGAAGGCAATCGTCCCTTAGCTCAGTTGGTAGAGCATCGCTCTGATAAGGCGAGGGTCGGTAGTTCGAATCTACCAGGGACGACCATGGAGTGCCCCCTGTGTGACAGAGCCTGTCCTGACAACTGGCTTGAGGATCACCACCTCAAGACTCGGCGGAAGGACAAGCATGCCACGAAACTGATGTGTAAGGATTGTCACAAGACAATTCACGGATTGTTCAGCAACCGGGCGCTAAGGGATTCACGAACGAGTTTGGACACAATCGAGGGCATCCTGGAAAACCCGAGATTCCAGGCGGCGTTGGTTTTCATCAAGAAGCTGACACCGGGTACCTTTATGAAAATGAGACAGGCTCGGGGACGACGCTAGCACTGGCCCGTAGCTCAATTGGTCGAGCATTGGATTTTGACTCCAAGGATGCAGGTTCGAGACCTGACGGGCCAGCCACAAGGTAGGAAGCATGAAGTGTCCACGGTGCGGCAAGGTAGACGAAGCTCAACGGGTCATCTACTACGGGTTGCCTTTCTACTTTTGCTCGGATGAGTCTTGCAACACCCTCTGGGGATGTAGGCTCTGGGATTGGATTGCATCTGTGCTACCTTTCAATGGGGTTTTCATGACCTACGAGGGCAGCTACTGGGCAGCTTTGTGGTTCTGGATGTTCCATGGATGAGGAGCAAACAGGAGGATGCTATGACACCGCGGGACGCTACCGAGATCTGACCCAGACTGGGGTCACAACGGAAGGCTCAAAGGTCATTGATTTTTTCAACTTGGTGGAGACCAAGGGTCTTCCCCTTGACGTTGCACTCCTTGCTTTGAAGGATCTCGGGCTGACTCCTGATTGGATCAGTTTCTGGGCAAAGGCTATGGATAAGGGTTGGAAACCAACCAGCACCATGCTTCGACTGGAGACCTCGATCCAAGAAGTGTATGGTCCTGATTATTTGGAGCAGTGGAAAATCAGGATGCAGTTCTATCTGTCCAGGAGCGGTGGATGCGAATCCTAGGCTTTGCCCTGTTGACCCTCATAGGTTGTGGGCACGTGGTTCAAGAGCAGATGGTAGAGGAGCCACAACCCATGCTGGTTCAAGACACCACAGGGTTGTGGGTCATCAGGCAAGTTCCTGCCCTCAAATCTGCTCGGGTCAAGACGTCCACCCTTGGGAAAGATGTAACACTCAAGGTGCATCTTTCCCCGGTGATCCTGCGCTGTGAAAATGGCCCCCCAGCAACCTGCGAGGCAGTTGAAATCTCAGGAAGCTGGGAGAAAAGCATCTGGCCTTACTCGGGCTTAGACGCCAAATTCACTGAGTAGTAGCAGTATGCTGATGCAGATCCTGGAGTTCCTTCGGGGAATGTTGATGGCGGGGTCTATCGGACTCGGTATGTGGATCTGTTGCATCGTTTGGATGATGGTTCGCAGGTAGTTTCGTGGTGTAGCCCAATTGGTAGAGCAGTGCCCTCATAAGGCAAAGGCTGTCAGTTCAAGTCTGACCACCACGACCAAAGAGGCAGCGACTGGAAAGCATCGGGTGCGGGAGCGGAACCAATCAGTACGCTCACCCGCAGATTCGGGTCCGTGCAGTGTTTCCTGATGAGCACTGTACCGTTGCTTCTTTGTTAGGCGTCCGTTCAGAAGGTCTGGGCAGGGTCTGCAAAACCTTGATTCCGGGTTCGATTCCCGGCGGACGCTCCTTTTAGGATGAGGCCCAACCGTAGAACATCCAGCCAACGATGAGAGTGCCTGGTTTCACAGCAGTCACCTTGAGGGAGACCTTCCATTTTGCCTTCTTTTGAGCCAGAGCTGTGATCTTGTAGGAGGGGGCTAAGGTAGCTACTTTCTCAACCCAGAACACATCCCCAACATGACCATTTGCCATTGCCCTTTTCATCTCAGCCTTAGCTCCAGGCTTGGAAGTCAAAGGCTGTTGATGAGTGACGCTGACCTGACGGTTGGACATCATACGAACACGAAACCAATTTTCAGGGAGACCCTCAGGTCGGTCAGCCTCTGCATATTCTGGAAGACCTGCTTCAGAAACCTTAACGGCGGGACCCATGAGACGGATTGAGTAGTCAACCCCTGGCTTAGCCTTCCCTTTGAGAGCCGTGTCGGGGCTTTGTGCAAGTTGCGTGGCTTCCTGTTCGGAAGAAGCCTCCACAACAATCTCAATGTCCTGAGATCCTAGATCCTTGGACTCACTGATAGGAACGGCAAAAGCATCATCCCATTTGTCGTTTTTGTCGATGTCCTTGTCCACAAAGTTCCTGGCAGCTGCCATAGACATGGGGGTGCGGCTGCGAATCTTAAACCCAGGTTTCTCGGCAATTGTGCCTGAATAGCCACCATGCCCACTTTCATGTCTGGCATGATCAACCAATTCCCGGAAAAGTTTCCCTGGGTCAGTACCCTTAACGAAGTGCGAGAATTCGGCTGCCCCTGCCTTTTTCAGATACTTGGAAACTACGGCATCCTTCAAATTGCTCATCCTAATACCTCCACCAAGGAGTAATTGGATAAAGTAGTTACCGAAAAGGAGAACCCTGATGCCACGCCTTGCTTCCATTGATGATCTGAAGGGTCTGGTGATGTCCCAGGTGGAAAACCGGCGCAACGAGGAGCTGGTTTTCATCACAGAATCGGGGCGCACGTTTCGTTTCCATCACTGGCAGGATTGCTGCGAATCCGTCTCCATTGAGGACATCGTCGGGGACTTGTCAGATCTGGTTGGAAGCCCGATCATCGAGGCTGAAGAGGTCTCCAGCGAAAACGAGCCCCCGCTATCGGATAACCCAGAGAGCTTCACCTGGACGTTCTACAAGTTTGCCACTCGGAAGGGTTATGTCACGGTTCGATGGTACGGGGAATCGAACGGATATTACTCTGAAGGTGTGAACTTTGAAGAAGTTTGAGGCTTAGCCTGCTTCCCCCCCGAGTAGTGGACTCACAGGGGATTGAGACCCCTGAGGAGTCACCCCATGAGCGTTACCTTTTGGTGCCCTGACGCCCCCCGCAAGCAGACCCCTTGCCGTTGGTGCGAGGAGGAGAAGGCTCGGGGTGCTCAGCCCAACAAGCTCGGGGGCTACTGTGACCCTTACTGCTACGGGCACACGATGGACTCCGAGTCCCCTGAGGTCAACCTCGCCAACCAGAACGCTCAGGCGTGTCTGACCATCCTGGGTGTGGACACCAAGGGTGAGGAGACCCCTTACGGTAGCTGGTCGGTGTCGGACATCCCGGTCATCCGGCGGAACATCGTGAGGCTCCAGAACTCCGAGACGAAGCGTAGCAACGCCACCTGGGAGCGGCAGGAGAGCAAGGGCACCGTGCGAGTGACTCAGGATGATGATGGGTTTTTCCACATCAACCGGGGCTGCCGGATGATCAACTTGGGATCCTCGGATGAGCAGGTGGTGCGGCGGCTGGGATCGCTGGACACGCTCCTCAACTACGCTCAGGAAAAGGGATACGGGGTATCATGGGGGTGAGCCCCTTTCCTGAGGAAACATCGAAGTATGGACTACGAGATCGGAGTTGACGAAGTCGGACGTGGTTGCTTGGCTGGTGACGTCTACGCCTGTGCGGTACTTGCCCCAGTAGGTTCCACCCCTGTAGTTGGAATCACGGACAGCAAGAAGCTTTCCGCTGCGAAGCGTACCAAGCTCAAGGCTGCGTTGCTCAAGCATCCAGACGTTCACTGGCAGGTAGCTTCCCGCACGGCTGACCACATTGACCAGTATGGCATTGTTCGTTCCGTCCGGGAATGTTTCCTGGAGTGCATTGAGGGTCTCCTTGCTCTCGGACTGCCTGTTACGGTGATCCGAGTAGACGGAGTTCAGATCTGGTCTCCGACGTACTTTGACCCTGTGTTGACAGAGTTCCTCCCCAAGGGGGATGCGCTGGTCTGGGCAATCGGGGCGGCAAGCATCATTGCCAAAGTGACCAGGGACGAGAAGATGGTTGAGGAAGCCCGTACGAGCCCGCTGTACGGCTTTGAGCACCACAAGGGGTATGGCACTCCGGAACACATTGAAGCCCTACGTAGGCACGGCTTGAGCCCACTCCACCGCAAAACCTTTTGCTCTGGACTGCTGGCTTCAACTCCAGAAACGGGGGCTGAGGATTTCCTCAAGGATCTTTTCGGATAGGGGGTCAAGATGCCAATTCATGGCAAGATGTATCGTTGTGTGGAATTGATGATCCCCAAGAAACTGGATCAAAAGCTCGAGGAAATGTTAGTTGCCAGGGAAATGACTCGGGAGGCTCTGTACATTGAGCTTCTAGAGTTGGCTGTGATGGAGATTCGAACTCAAGGGTCTCACAGTCCTTGGAAGGCGGCACCCGAAGGAACCGAATACAAGGTTCACGAATAGGAGACCGTCGTGGCACGCACCGAAAAGGTTCAGGTGGGGACCTTGACCACCTGGATTGAATATGAGCCTGCCACCCAGGAACGGAATGGCAGCTGGAAGTCTTCCGCTTCAGGGCGGGTGCGTTTCAAGCACGAGGATGGAACAGCCTTCGTGGCGGAAACGAACACCAAGGAGGCTTATGGGCGTACGGCTGAGATGGCTGTCACGGGGGCGTTGGCTCGGGCGGGTAAGATGGTGCAGCGGACTGTTGAAGGCATCCAGGCAGCCATGGAGCCCCCACATGAAAACCCCTAGGTCGGTGTTTTTGGAGCTGGTACGTCGGGTTGCTGTACTCGACAAAAGGGCTGGGGTTTTGCCAGGGCGGTTAGTTCTGAGTCTTCCAGTTGAGGATCGGAAGATTCTCCAGGGCTTGACCGCTAAAGATACGATGGATCGTCAGGGCGCATAGCTCAATTGGTAGAGCACTTGCTCCACACGCAAGATGTCGCAGGTTCGATTCCTGCTGTGCCCACCAGGCTTAGAGTTAGTTCCTATAGAGTACTGTCAGTGTGAATATGGGCGCTTAACTCAATTGGTAGAGTGCCGCTCTTACACGGCGGATGTCGCAGGTTCAATTCCTGCAGCGCCTACCATCAAGCAGGAGAGACAACTGTGCGTCTTGAGGAGATCGGATTCTACACGCTGACGGATGCCAGGGCTCGCCAGGTGAGCACCCAGGGTCCGTTGGGACGTGCATGTTTCCTGATCACTCCGGGATGCAATTTTAGTTGTCCCTACTGCAATGGCATTCAAGGGGCTCACGAGTTTAGCTTCGAGCGGTTCCAGACCATCATCACCGACATGCGGGTGAATCATGGGCTGCGGAATCTCCGCCTTACAGGTGGGGAGCCAACACTGCACCCGATGGTCTTGGACATGGTACGGCTGGCTCGTGGTCTAGGTGTAGAGCGCATTGCCATGTCGACCAATGGGTCGGCAGACCAGGACTTCTACCAGCAGCTAGTGGATGCTGGAGTCAATGACTTTGCCATCTCTTGTGACACGGACGATGCGCTTCTGGGGCGTGAGCTTGCAGGGGTGCGGGATAACGGGGTCTGGGGCAAGGTCATCAACAACATCAAAGCACTGGCGCAAGTCACCTACGTGAATCTGGGCATCACGATCAGTGATCGCAACTGTGGTCATGTTCGTGAGATCCTTGAGTTCACGGATGCCCTGGGCGTGGCGGACATGAAGCTCTCCACGTCGACGCACTGGAATCGCCCGATTCCGGGATTGGAGACCATCCCGGAGGATTTGCTCGACCGGCACCCGATCCTCAAGTATCGGGTCAACGGTTTTCGCTCGGGTCGAAATGTACGTGGTCTGCGGCAGGGCATCGACTGTCACCGTTGCCCCATGGTGATGGATGACATGATCCTGGTGGGAGATCACCACTATCCGTGTCTGGTCTATGCTCGGGAAAAGGGCACGCCGATCGGAACCATCAAGGGTGTAGCCGAGATGCGGGAAGAACGGCGGGCTTGGCAAGATGGTCGGGATACTTTCCTTGATCCCATCTGTCAGAAGATGTGCATGGATCTGTTCATGGACTGTAACAATCGAATCCTGGAGCTGCAGAATTCAGCAGCCGGGGGGGCTTAAAGAGGATCCCCTCGGAGTACTTGACCTTGCTACACGACAGCGGTCTGTGTAGTAGAGCACTTGAAAAGTGAACGAGTTTCCCCGGTGTGAGTTGGAGGGTTACTTCGATTTGTAATCGGGTGGTCGCAGGTTCGAGTCCTGCTCTTTGCCCCTCGGGACAGAGATAGCTCAGTTGGTAGAGCACCTAACGTGCCCCTCCTAAATGTTCTCGGGGATTTTTTCAGCACGTTGAAAGGTCGTAGACCAGGAGAACGTGCCCGCTGCCAGAGTTGCTGGTTTGCTCAGCGTGGCGGAAATAACCAGTTTCAGCCGGTGTGAAAGCTAAGGGTTACTTCACCATTAAGAAAACACCCTGGCGTCATGTGCTCGGCTGATGTTTCCCTCCCAAGTTTCGGTCGGTGTGAGTGCAGGGGATACTTCTTGCAAAGAAACAGCCCCTGCCAAAAGTGCTCGACTGAATGTCGTTTCGCTTCCGGCTGGTGTGAAAGCTAGGGCTACTTCAGACTGTTAACCTGACCCGTAAACCCTGGCGAATGTGCTCAGCTGGTTTTCTCCCTGCATGGAGCAGGGGTGTGAGGACACATGACCACGATCAACACCAAGAAGAAGGTTGAGAAGATCGTTGACGTACTGCACCCGGCATCCCAGCCGGTTGTGGCAACCCCGGATGCCAAGAAGGGCACCCACCTGAACTGGATGGGTGGCCCGTCCTTCGACATCAAGAACCCCCTGACGCAGCTGAAGGTGGTGGCAGGTTCCTGCTTCTTCGGGGAGCCTTCGTACTACCAGGGGGATGCTCCGTCCCGGAGGCCGACCCTAACGGGTGGGCATGGGATGGCAGCTATTCGTTCACTGTCCGCACAGGAGCGCAAGACCCTTCGGTCTGTCCTGGGTGCCGTCGATCCTACGGAGTGGCGGTCGGAGACCCCGGCAACGCTGATGGTCAAGGCGATTGATGCGGCGCTGGAGTACGACGCCGTAGCAACGCTGGAGTACGCTGCACACCTGCGGCACGAGCTTCATTTCCGGACGACCCCGCAGGTCATCCTGGTGCGGGCAGCCAACAACCCGAAGCTGAAGGGCATGGGGCTGGTCGGCAAGTTCGCCCCCCGGATCCTGGAGCGGCTGGATGAGGTCTGCACGCAGATGGCATACCAGCTGGCGACCTACGGAAAGAAGATCCCGAAGTCGCTGAAGCGGGTGTGGGCTTCCCGGCTGGAGAAGGCAAAGGCGTACGAGCTGGCGAAGTACACGATGAAGGGTCGGGAGGTCAACCTCTTCGACGTCATCAACCTCGTCCACCCGGCGGGGGATGACATCAACAAGCTGATGAAGGGCGAGCTGAAGCTCGGCACGGATGGTCGGGACACCTGGGAGTCCATTCGCTCGGCTGGTGGTTCCTGGGCGGAAGCAGTCAAGGTCATGGGACACATGGCTCTGCTGAAGAACCTGCGGAACCTCGGGCAGGATACTTCCAAGCCGCTGACCAAGGACGTACTGACCAAGCTCGTGCAGGGTGCTCCGACCGGCAAGCAGCTGCCGTTCCGGTACTTCTCTGCTTACAAGGCAGTCGAGGCGCTGGGCAACGCACAGCTGCTGGACGCCCTGGAGGAGTGCCTGGTGACCTCGCTCGGGATGCTGCCGCAGTTCCCAGGCAAGGTTGCATCGCTGGTGGACAACTCGGGATCGGCACGGGGTGCTACCACCTCCTCCTTGGGCTCGATGACCATGGCGGAGATCGGTAACCTCATGGGTCTGCTGACCGCCCGGGTTTCGGATGAGGGGCACGTCGGGGTCTTCGGGGATGCTCTGAAGATGGTTCCGATCCAGAAGCGGACGGGCTTCTTCGATGAGCTGAAGAAGATCAACCAGACCGGTGACACGGTCGGTCAGGCGACGGAGCACGGGATCTGGTGCTTCTGGCGGGATGCCATCGAGAAGAAGCAGCACTGGGACACGGTGTTCATCTACTCGGACATGCAGGCGGGGCATGGTGGGCTCTACGGTACGGGCTCAGCGTACAAGGGCTACGTCTGGGGAGGCTCCTCCTTCGGTGGAGGTTATGCCTACATCGACGTCCCGAAGCTGATTGCCACTTACCGCAAGCAGGTCAACCCGAACGTCGTGGTTGTCCTGGTGCAGATCGCGGGGTACCAGGACACTCTGCTGCCTGAGTACTATGACAAGACCGTGATCCTCGGTGGCTGGTCTCCGGAGGTGCTCCGTTTCACGGCGGAGCTGATGGGGCTCAATGCACCGGTGCAGGGAGCCCCCCCGGAGGAATCCGAGGCTGACGAGCAGTAGTTGATTCCTTCGGGGTGTCGTTGGCGGTCTTCCTGTACTCGGTAGATGCCGGTTAGGCACCCCGAAGGAATCCTTTCAAATCAAAGAGATCCTCTGTGACCTTCGTTGGCCCTCCTATAATCTACTAACCAATAGTAGGTTGTGCGGTGGGAGGGCGCAGAGATGCCAAGAATTATAGTTGTGTCAGATCTTCACATCCCTCAACACCACCAAGAAGGGGTCAACGCACTGATTGATCGAGTCCGCACATGGCATCCGGGCAAAGTTGTGTTGCTCGGGGATATTTTGGACTCGTACAGCATCAGTCGTTACCTGAAAGACCCTGCAGGGCCCAATCTGCAGGAAGAGATCGATGCCACCAAAGATGTCCTCCGCAGGTTGCGGTCGGCTATTGGGCGTGGGTGCATCGAGTACCTAGCGGGTAACCATGAGGATCGTCTTCGCCGAGTGATCTGGGAAATTCCTGGCTTGAATGGACTCAAGGCTTTGAGCCTTCCAGAATTGCTGGGAGTCTCAGAATCACGCTGGCGGAACTACGACAAGGACGCCTACTTGAGGATCGGTTCCATTGCTTTTCACCATGGTGGGGACACCAGACGCAACACTGAGGTTACAGCAAAAGAACGCCTTACGGCTGCTGGAGAAGATACCAGGGTAATCTGCTGTGGGCATACGCACCGGCTCAGTGTGACTTACATTCGGGATAGGCTTGGATTGGGAGCTTCTGTGGAGACAGGTTGCCTTCAGGATCCCGTCAAAGCGGAGTACCTCAAAACAAGAAAACTCTGGGATCTGGGTTGGGTAGAGATCTACACAGACACGGGTCACCCACTACCTCGAATTCAGCCGGTGTTCCTCTAGGAGGATTAGGTGGATTTCGACATCAATGACATCCAGCCTCGATTGCGTAAGACCGTCACCTGGCTTCGGAGCCTAGGGTTCAAAACCTGTGACTCAGGGGATGGAGTGATCAACGTCGAGGCTGGAATGGAAGGAGCCCTGGATATCCCCCATGTGGCAATGGCAGTGGATTCTGACAAAATGAAAGAAGAGTCCCATAGGCTCTATGATGCTTGTCTACTTGCTGGCATCAGTGGAAAAATTGAGGTATCGTACGATCCAGCGGACGGCGTCGCTATTTTGATGCTGTACGACGTGCTGGATGACTGTTTTCCTCCGGTGTGAAAGGTAGGGCTACTTCGGATTAATTGGTTCGATCCCAATCTCCAGGATTTCTCGGCATCCTGGAAGGATCCTGCCGCAAGGTGGGATCAAACACAGCCCTGCTAAGTGTGCTCGGGGGATTTTCCCATGCAAAGCGAGGAGGCTGCCATGTGTATGTAAAACCCCAAGGAGGTGCATACACATGTCTCGCAGTCGTAAAAGTGTCCCGGGTTGGACTGACAACGGGAAACATCGGCGTTCTGCCAAGCGTTACTCCAACAAACGAGTCCGCCAGACTAAGGACATCCCGAATGGGAGAGCTTTCCGCAAGGTAGCTGATACCTGGAATATCTGTGACTACCGCTGGCTACATTTCGAACGACCGGAACGCTTCGAGGACTTCTGCAAGGATTGGTCAGAAAAGTCCTGGACTAAAACTCCTTGGATAATCCTCTGGCACCGGGGCTACATGAAATAGCTCCCTCTTTGGCTTAGACCCCAACCCCCGGGAGTACTTGATCCAGAGGAGGGCTGTATGAATCGTGACTACGAGACGTATCGGAGGTACTACGAAACGGTGGATCTGCGGAAGTTGAACTCCGCAACCAAATATCCATCGATCGAGACGTACCACACACTGAAGAACGGGCTGCTGACAGAGCCAGCCATGGACTTCAAAGGTCAGCCGGTCATCGGCACGGAGAAGGTTGACGGCACGAATGGTCGAGTGCTGGTGCCTCCATTCTACGGAGAACCGTTCCGTAGACTCGTGGGATCTCGGGAGGAGTGGCTGCACCACACG
>Ga0172379_10001062_pt1 | contig 59133 bp, 59 predicted proteins | sample GrowelOW334metaG_FD_119756 | JGI IMG/M metagenome (GOLD analysis project Ga0172379, IMG submission 119756) | Groundwater microbial communities from an aquifer near a municipal landfill in Southern Ontario, Canada - Groundwater well OW334 metaG | ecosystem: Environmental > Aquatic > Deep... | reverse complement strand
TCTCTACAGAGATTCCCCGGCTAAAGCACGGTGAACCTTATCCGAGACGGCATTTCGAAGAACCAAGCCGAAATGCCTCCGAGTCCTTCTCTGAAGGCATATGTCCTTCGGATGATAAGTTGGGGTGGGGTGTCCTCGATCCTCTTTCGTTTTAGATTCAAGGTCTACACAATACTTAAAAGCGAAAGGCAACTGGCTTAGGGGAACGACCCGCAGTCCCAATGGGCTTGGTCTCCGCAATTAATGCGGAGCCATTGGGACGAGGGAGAAGAAATTTTTATCGCTGGAATAAAAATATTCTGGTTCCTATAATCCAGTTGCCTTTCGCTTTTAAAAACTTGTCCACAATTTTTCCTAATTGCTCCTTTGTAAACAAAGAACTAAAATTAGGTCAATGAAATTCACTCATCTCCACCCCGCACCAATTTTTTCCGCTGACCGCCAACAGAAGGGGCGGAATTGGTGCGGGGCAAGCACAAGTTTTTAATATGGCTAAATTTACACACTTACATACTCATAGTCACTACTCTTTGCTTGATGGCATGTCTAAGGTTGATGACATGGTGAAATTGGCCAAAGAACATGGTATGACATCAATCGGATTGACTGACCACGGAGTAATGTACGGCGCGATTGATTTTTATACAGCATGCAAAAAAAATGGAATTAAACCCATCATCGGAGTTGAGGCATATGTCGCCAATCGCACCCGATTTCAAAAAGAACCCCACATTGATAACAAACGCTATCACCTCACTCTATTAGCCAAAGATAACGTCGGTTATCAAAACCTAATCAAACTCACAACCGCCGCTCACCTGGAAGGATATTATTACAAGCCCCGCGTAGACAAAGATTTACTTCGCACTCATGCCAAAGGTCTCATCTGCCTCTCCGGCTGCCCCGGCAGCGAACTCGGCCGAGCCATTCAATCTGGAAATAAAGAAAAGGCCGAAGAAATAATCCTGGAATATCAATCTATTTTCGGACCGGAAAATTATTATCTGGAAATCATGAACCACCCGGACGTGGAATTTTTTCAGGAATGGAAAAATACTCTCATAGAATTCTCCCGCAAGCTGAATATTCCCCTAGTCGCTACCCAGGATTCGCACTATCTTCGCCCCGATGACGCCTTGGCCCACAAAACATTGGTTGCCATTTCCACAAATACCGATATCGGCGACACTGCTATTTTTTCCGGTAAGGGACAGTACCATTTCATTTCAACCGAAGAAGCCGTTGAGTGGTTTAAAGATATACCGGAAGCAGTTGAAAACACGGAAAAAATTGCCGAGAGGTGCAATGTAGATTTAACTTTAGGTAAATTTATTTTCCCGGATTTTCCTCTTGAACCCGGCAAAACAGCAGGTCAAATGCTTGACGAATTAACCAGGCAAGGAGCAAAAAAACATGGTTTAGATAATAATCCGGAAATAGAAGCACGACGCCGTTACGAACTTGAGATTATTGAAAGCAAAAATTTTCAACAAAAAGATTACTCACCATACTTTCTTGTTGTCGCTGATTTGCTTCGATTTGCCCATGAATCAAATATCTATACCACGGTCAGGGGTTCTGCTGCCGGTTCCCTTGTAGCTTTTCTGTCGGGAATTACCAGTGTCAATCCTATTGATTTTCAACTTCCGTTTGAACGATTTTTAAATCCGTTCCGTCCTTCGGCTCCTGACATAGATATGGATTTCGCCGACAATAGAAGACAAGAAGTGATTGAATACGCCAAAAAGAAATATGGCGCCGACAAAGTGGCCCAGATTGGCACATTTGGAACAATGCTGGCCCGCGGATCAGTCCGCGATGTAGCCCGAGCCACAGGAAAGTCATATGAGGTCGGCGACAGAATCGCCAAACTCATCCCAATGGGCTCACAGGGCTTCCCAATGACAATTAAGCGTGCCATGGAGATTGAACCTGGCCTAAAAGAACTTTACGAGAGAGACCTTGAGGCCCGTCAGATTCTTGATATAGCAAAAAAACTGGAAGGCACTGTCCGGCATGTTTCAGTTCATGCTGCCGGTATTGTAATCTCCCCTAAACCATTAACCGAATATGTGCCAATTCAATTTGACCCGAAGGGCGAAGATAACCTTATCACCCAATACGACATGTACACCGTCGGCGAAGACGGTGTAGGACTTTTAAAACTTGATGTTCTGGGTATCCGAAACTTGGCAATTTTAGAAAACGCAGTTTCTTTGGTTAAGAAACATCAAAACATAGGTATAGACATTGAAAAAATTCCTTTTGACGACAAAAAAACTTTCGCAATGCTTGCCAAGGGCGAGACCGAAGGTCTTTTTCAGTTAAACGGTTCCGGCATGACGAAATATCTTATGGAGTTAAAGCCCACCACCATCCACGACATTAATGCCATGGTTGCATTGTATCGTCCCGGACCGATAAACAACATCCCGGAATATATCGCCCGCAAACAAGGCCGTAGTAAGATTACCTATTTCCATCCTAAAGCGGAAAAGTTTCTTGACAAATCCTACGGAATTTTGGTTTATCAGGAAGATCTTTTATTTACGGCCATGGAATTGGCCGGATACAATTGGGAATCAGTTGATAAATTCAGAAAAGCGGTAGGTAAAAAAATTCCGATTGAAATGGCTAAGCAGCATGAAATTTTCGTTCAGGGCTGTCAAACCCACAGTCAAATGACCAAAGGGCAAGCGGAGCAGATCTGGAATTTGTTTGAACCGTTCCATGGATATGGTTTTGGCAAAGCCCACGCCGCCTGTTATGGCCGTGTCGCCTACCAAACCGCATATATGAAGGCCAACTTTCCGGCAGAATATATGTGCGCCGTGCTCACAGCGGAAGCCGGCGATACAGAAAAAATATCCGAAATAATCTCCGAATGCCAACGAATGGGAATTCCGGTTTTATCTCCGGATATAAACAACTCCTTTAAAGACTTCACCGTCGTCAAGGACAATAATAAAGACCAAATACGTTTTGGTCTTTTGACAATCAAAAACTTAGGCGAGAATATTGCCGATGCCATAATCTCTGAACGAAAAGCCGATGGAAACTATAAAAATATTGAAGATTTTGTAACCAGAATTCACAACAAAGATTTAAACAAAAAATCGATGGAATCGCTTATCCGTTGCGGGGCCCTTGATGAATTCGGCGATAGAAATGTGTTGCTGATAAATATGGAAAATCTGCTTTCTTATGCCAAGGATAAGCAAAAACATTCGTCAATGGGTCAAATCAGCTTGTTCGGTAATACTGGCAAAGCAGAATTCCCGCCTTTTCGTCTTTCTCCAGCTGAACCGGCAAAGCCATGGGAAAAGTTAATTTGGGAAAAAGAACTTTTAGGACTATTTATTTCCGATCACCCTCTAAACAGCTATCAAATCCAACTAAAACTTGAGAATGTTGTTCCTATAAAAAACCTCGCCGTGGGTACTTCCGGTACAATTAAAATAGGGGGCATGATAACTCGCGTTCAAAAAATAGTGACCAAGACGGGCCGACCGATGATATTCTCCATAATTGAAGACCTTACTTCCAAGATTGAGGTTGTTGTTTTTCCAAATGTTCTTGAAAAAAATCCTGAAGCTTGGAAAGAAAACGGCGTTATCGTGGCCCGCGGTAAAATCAACGACCGCGACGGCTCTCTCAAATTTCTCTGCGATGAAGTTAGGACACTGGCGACGCCGGCATAAAAGTCGCTCCACCTCATCCCACGAAGAACCGCTCAGGTCATATGCCTTCATCGAACCAGAATAGATTTGCTTCCAGCGGCAAATCTTTCTTGTCTCTCGGCATTTCGAAGAACCAAGCCGAAATGCCTGCGAGGCCTTCTCTGAAGACATATGACCCTCGCGCTTGATAAATTGGGATGAGGTGTCGCTCTATAAATAAAGAGTAATTATTTCACAAAATAAAAAAGCCCCGCGAAATTGCGGAGCGACATCAATCTACTGAACAACTTGGTTAATGCCACTACCAAACTTACCGTGATTCCAACCACCACCTTCGATATCTAATTCACTGCTAATGTGGACTACTGCAGTAAAAAAGTTACCCCCACCATAGTACGTCCATTGATTCAGTTCGACCCACATTTTTTGATCCGCAGGGACATCTTTCTTGTAAGCAATCGCTGTGGGAGTATCTTCTCTCGAAGTTACATTAATCTGTCTTTCTGTAATCTCATTACTTCCTGGAGTTTCAATCAAAAAAGTATAATGACTGCCAGGAACGTTCATAAAAACCCTGACAATATTATCAATTCTTTCATGACCGATAGGTCTAGAGGTACAAGCAATTAAAAGAACCAGGAAAGGTACTATCAAGGACAGTCTCTTCATTTCGTTCTCCTTGGTTGGTGAATTTCACCGCCAACTAATACGATAGGTCAATATAGTGGAAATGTCAAGGTCTTTTGGTTTTTGTTAGTTTTTGTTATCCTAAACATATTATATGAGTAAAAATCCTATCGAACATTTGCGCCACTCGCTTGCTCACTTACTTGGTGCGGCAGTTTTAGAGTTGCATCCCGGCTCAAAATTGGCCATCGGTCCGTCAATTGATGACGGGTTTTACTATGATATTGATGTTGCCGGAGTAGTTTCGGACAACGATTTGCCTAAAATTGAAAAGAAAATGCGCGAGTTACTCCAGACATGGAAAACCTTTGAGGGACGCGAAGTTTCCGCCACAGAAGCTAAAGAAATCTTTAAAGACAATCCTTATAAAAAAGAAATTATAGACGAACTTGCCGACAAGAATGAAAAAATAACCCTTTACACATCTGGAAACTTCACAGATCTTTGCCGAGGAGGCCACGTTGAAAGTGCCAGAGATATTAAGCCAGACATATTCAAGCTCTCGCGCGTAGCCGGCGCCTACTGGCGCGGTGACGAAAAGAATCCCCAACTCACTCGAATTTACGGTCTGGCTTTTGCAACCAAAGATGAACTCCAAAAACATTTGACGATGCTTGAGGAAGCAAAGAAGCGAGATCACAAAAAACTCGGACAAGAATTAGATTTATTTACATTTTCAGACCTTGTCGGCGGAGGCCTACCTCTTTGGACACCGAAAGGGACTGTTTTGAGAGACCTATTGGATAACTTTGTTTGGGAATTAAGAAAAAAAGCGGGGTACGAAAGAGTTGATATACCCCACATAACCAAAAAGGAGCTCTATGAAAAAAGCGGGCATTGGAGCAAGTTCAAGGATGAACTTTTTAAAATAACCACCCGCGAAGGACACTTATTCGTCATGAAGCCGATGAATTGTCCTCACCACATTCAACTGTACGCAAGAAAACAATGGAGCTATCGGGAACTACCACAAAGATATGCCAGCACCACCAAAGTATACCGGGATGAACAATCTGGTGAATTAGCGGGCTTATCTCGCGTACGCTCCATAACTCAAGATGATGCTCATGTATTTTGTCGATTTAGTTGGATAAAAAATGAATTATTCAGCATTTGGGATATCGTTGAGGAGTTTTATGAAGTATTCGGATTAGGTCTTCTCGTTCGTGTTTCTACTCGCGACCCAAACCATCCAGAAAAGTACTTAGGGGATAACAAGCAATGGGATGAGGCAGAAAAAAATCTCAGAGAAGTAGCAACCGAAAAAGACAACATGAGGGGTAAGATAAAGAGAACAGAGGGACCGGGAGAAGCCAATTTCTATGGTCCAAAACTGGATTTTATGGCGGAAGATTCTTTGGGTCGCCAGTGGCAAGTTGCCACTATTCAATTAGACATGAATATGCCAGAAAGATTTGACCTAACTTGTGTCAACGAAAAGGGAGGGAAAGAAAGAATCGTTATGATTCATGCCGCCATCATGGGTTCCATAGAAAGATTCCTTTCTGTGCTTATTGAACACTATGCCGGCGCTTTTCCTGTCTGGCTTTCCCCTGTTCAAGCCATAATCCTACCGATATCCGATAAGCAAAACGACTGGGCCGAAAAAGTTTATGAAGAATTGAAGTCCGAAGGAATCCGTGCAGAAATAAATAAAAACAACGAGACATTGGGTAAAAAAATCAGAGAAGCAGAACTTCAAAAAATCCCCTATTTGTTGGTCATTGGCGACAAAGAAATTGAGGCCAAATCCGTGGCCGTCAGGAAAAGAAGCGAAGGCGACATTGGCCAAATAAAGATTGACAAATTCTTAGAAAAAATAAAAAAGGAGATTTCCTCAAAATCATAGATTAAAAAAGCCCCTTAAGGGCTTTTGAGCAACGCTTGACCGTCTCTTAACTTTCTCTGAACAAACCCTCCGACCACAAATAGAAACATGAATATTCCCGATAAAATGAGTTCTTCTTTGTGTTCCCCCCAAAGAAAGAAAAACAGTTTCCACGCTCCAACCGCAATTGCAATATGAATAATATTACCGATTATTAATGAATACAGGCCGTTTTTCCATTTGGTTGAAGCACAGATTATTGTCCCAACCAGTCTTCCGCCGGAAACAAACGACTCTGCACCAAGAACAAACATTCCGACATGGCCCCACGCATTTACAAACCTGCTGAATCTGCCGTTAGTCGCCCATCGGAATGTCTCCCCAACCTTAAACGTTATCATCCCAAGAAGTCCGTATTCTCTTAGTAGGGTAATAATATTTTTTGTAAGTTCAACCGTTCCCTTAATTGGTTCCATCGTTGGCAACCATTTCCAGGTAATCCAGCTCCAAAAATAGAATCCCCCAATGACCTCCAAGTTTGCCAAAGGAGCCGCTATAAGAAAAGTCTCCCAAAAAGAAAAGCCCGATGGTTCGAGAATAAACGGTATAACAACATAGTCAACATTACCGACAGTATATAGCAAGAAACCCCAAAAGAACGGCCACGCGCTCAACTTCTCTTCTTTCAAAGACCACGCCCTTTCCCCAAAAAGGAAGATGCTGTATACTATACCACGAAAATGCACAGAAATCAAAGACAAAAGTTAGTGGTAATTGTCGGTCCGACTGCATCCGGAAAATCAGATTTGGGAATCTTTTTGGCCAGAAAATTCGGTGGCGAAATAATATCGGCCGACTCTCGACAGGTTTACAAAAAAATGGATATCGGTACGGGAAAAGTGACAAAAAGAGAGCAAAAAATGGCCAAACATTACCTGATTGATATCGCTAATCCCCAAAAGGTATTTACCGTTTCTGATTTTAAAAAGTTGGGAGAAAAATTAATACAGGAGATTCTGAATAAAAATAAGATTCCCTTCATCGTGGGCGGCACGGGGTTTTACATTGATGCTTTAATCAAAGGTATCTCCTTGCCCGAAATCCCCCCTGATAAAAAACTGCGCGCGGAACTCGCGAAACAACGCGCGGAACAACTTTTTTCCCAACTCTTGGCTCTCGATCCCCGGCGTGCAAAAACTATTGATCCCCAAAATAAACGCCGTCTTATCCGAGCTTTGGAGATATTAAAAACTACCGGAAAGCCTATTCCCCCGCTTAAAACCAGTGATAAATACGACGTTCTTAATTTGGGAATTTCCTGGCCCAAAGAAATATTGAAGAAAAGAATTAAATTACGCCTTAATAAAAGATTAAAACAGGGCATGATAAAAGAGGTTAAGGATTTATTAGCTCGAGGCGTAAGTAAAAAACGCCTACACGATTTAGGTCTTGAGTATAGATGGGTAGGTGAATACCTATCCGGCAAAATAAATTATACTGAAATGAAAAATGACCTCTACAAAGCCATCGTAAAATATTCAAAACGCCAGATGACCTGGTTCAAGAGAAACAAAGAGATACATTGGGTAAGTCCGCCAGCTGGCGGACAAAAAGAAGCCGAAAAACTAATCAGAAAATTTATTTCTCCTCTTTAGATTCGCTGGGGCCAACTATCTCTCCTTCTGTCGGTACAGTTCTTTCGGAAACATATTTTTTATCTCGGCTGACCATAATCTGCCCATGACGCTCTTGGGCAAGTTCCTGATCAGTTTTAAGTCTTTCCTGTATAATCTTGGCTTGGCGTTTATTGTAGTCGGTCATCCGATCCCAACTACTAGTTAGCGTTGCAAATATTTTTTTTATCATATTTTTATTTTAATTTTTTTATTAATATCTCCTCGACCATCTGGGGATTAGCTCTGCCCCCTGATTCTCGCATTACCATTCCAATTAAGAACTTAAGCGAGGCTTCTTTGCCTTTTTTATAATCCTCTACCGCTTGACCATTATTTGCAATCACCTTTTCCACTACCACATCTATCTCATTTTTATCGGAAACCTGGCCCAAATTCTTTTCTTTCATTATCTGTTCGGGATGCAGACCGGTTTCCGCCATTTCTTTAAGAACCGCCTTTGCGCCGGTTGACGATAATTCCTTGTGAAATATTAAAACCATCAGCTCCGCAAAAGCTTCCGGAGAAATCTTAAATCCTTCAAGATCATCAATTTCAAAACCCGCCGCACTCATCAGCAACGGAAATTCTGTAATAATATAATTGGCTGAAAGTTCATGAAGTCGTTTGCCTAAATGTGGTTCACTTGAATATTCACCTTCCAGTCCTTTTTTAACGTGAAAATCTTTGGCAGAAGAATCAAGCTCTGTCGCTACGTGTTCATAATAGTCGCCAAGATGCCGCGCCACCGTAAATATCTCAATCTGGGCCTCGGTAAGACCGTACAAAGCAAACCTGGTACGCCTTTGTGATGGCAACTCTAATAATTCCTCTCTGATGACTTCAATTTGAGCGGGAGTGAATTTAAGCGGGGGCAAATCCGGTTCGGGGAAATATCTATAATCGTGAGCCTCTTCTTTTGAACGCTGACTGACAGTCGCCTTCTTTGAATCATCCCAACCTCTTGTTTCCTGAGCCACTTTTTCTCCCGCCCCCAAGAGTCCGGTTTGCCTCTTTATCTCATAGTCAACGCTGTCGGAAGCGGCTTTAATTGAATTAAGGTTTTTGATTTCTACTTTTGTCCCCCATTTTCCGTCATCTCCTGTTAAGGAAATATTAACCTCCACCCTCATCAAACCTTTTTCCATATCTGCATCTGACACACCAAGATATCTTAAAATTAATTGCAGTTCTTCTGCAAATTTTTTAACCTCTAATCCTGTTTCAAAATCAGGTTCAGTTACAAGTTCCATTAATGGTACCCCGGCGCGGTTAAAATCAACCAAGGAATAGTCATTATCCGGCAAGTGCTGAAGCCGCCCGGCATCTTCTTCCAAATGAATTCTGGTTATCCTTATTTTTTTACCGGCAATATCTAAATGTCCTCCTTCGCAAAGAGGTTTTTGATATTGAGTTATCTGATAGCCCTTTGGGAGGTCGGGATAAAAATAATTCTTTCTTTCAAAAAATGTGTCTTCGGCGATTTTACAATTCAAAGCAAGGCCCGCCATGATAACCTTTTTGACCGCTTCGTAATTAATAACAGGAAGAGTTCCCGGATGTGCAAGACATATTGGACATATATTTATGTTTGGATGCTTCTCATTTGGATCATTTAATGAGTCACAAAACATCTTAGTTTTAGTATTAAGTTCTGCATGAATTTCCAGACCTATGACTGGCTTGTATTTCATATGCCTTAATTTAACAGAATTTGAGCAATAAAAAAAGCCCATTTGGGGCTATTTCCTTGAATCGAGTTGGTCCAGTTTATATTGCACAGCGCGTTCTGTTGCCAAACGGCCAAGCTCTTCACTCTCGCCTTGATTTACAAATTTCATACCTTCAGCGCTTAGAGGATATATCGGTTTTAACTGGTTGAACATACTATTACATATCGCCCTATAACCAGGGTGGCCTGCTGGGGTCGTGCGTAATTCAAAAATATGGAACATCTCACGAAGATTGATGACGGCGCGATATCGCATCCGGTGGCCAAGCAGTGTGGCATATTGGGCTTGAATCTCATCGCGGTCAGAAATTTTATTATATAATGCTTCGGAAAGATCAAAACATTTTCTAAAATCAGCTTCTAGCCCTGCCTCTTTGATAATGGCCGGAACTTCATATCCAAATCTCGGACTGAGCCGCTGCCACTCCCAAGAATCTACGATGCGGTGGCGCTGAAGGTCTCTGAATGTGCCATAGTCTTTGCCGTCAAATTCCCATTCAAAGTGAGCCTTCTCCATAGCTCGTCCCGGACGATGACGCCGATTGAATCGCTCGCCCACATAAGCCCTGAATATCTCGGCCCTTCTTTCGGTGCTGAAGTGCTGAACCTGACCTTCGATCTCCCGAAGAGATAACGGCTCTGCATGCTCAAACAGCATTTCAGGAACAAGATCGAGCTCAGATTCCGGCCAGAAAGAAACCAGCCTTACATCACAACTGGCCTGTTGAATATTGGAATAGTCTAGATACTTACGGGCTAATTCTCGCACCGAAGCGCGTGTCATGGCTCGGTGAGCTATTATAGAGCCCCCACGCGAAGGCACATCTGTTCTCTCCAGAAATATTGGGATGACCTTACGAAGTTCCCGAAGTATCTCCTCGCCCTTTATCCTGGCTTCAGGTAAAGGCTCGGACAATAAATTCATAATCAACCTATCCGCCGCCTGAGCACTGGCAAAAATTCCAACCGTAGATTTTGTGGCAACGGGCAAAACCGGACGGACAGCATCACATGCAGCTGCGCGAGTTGAAGCTATCCAGGCGGCTCTTTTATCTGCTGGCTCCAAGTTTTTCGTCCGCAAATATTGGGTAAGCGCACGCACCATATAAGAGTAGGCGGTAAATATCTCATTCATCGTGTTTTTATAAAACACCAGCAAATGTTCCTCGATCTGTGGTATATGATACCGAAAGTTTCCATGCTCATCTAACTTGTCAAAGTAAATATAACGAGTGGATTGCTCAAGATAAGATGCCAATCGCCCCCATTCAAGAAGTTTGGTAAGCAGATTTGATGCTCCCTCAACGACAAAATGGACACCGACTAACTGCTGGACAGAATCATCGCCGTATTCACTAACAACTCGTCGTAATAGAAAATTTGCATCCTCGCCCTGATCAAGCATAAATTCGTCAAGAATAATCTCTCTCATGTCTCCCATGCGCCGGGAAAGTCGTGCCATTGCAGCAGCGACAATAACGGGGGGAAGGGTTCCATTGAATGCATAGACCTGCCCTTTGGGGTCAGTAACCATCTCCGCTAACTTTCTATACCCTTCTCCTGTAATAATCAGACGGTCTTCTTCTTTAAGAAGATAAGGATTTATTCCTTCTTTCACTGGATTGTCCCCTTGTTAATGTTCTAACGATTTAAACATGTTAGCACTTTATAAAAAACAAAAAAGAGGCCTCCGCCTCTTATAGCTCCAACATGGGAACAAGAATCTCCTTGGTCTTGGTAAACACCTCTTCCGGCTGACCAGAACCGTCTATGATATGACAATTTGGATATTGTTTAGCAAACGCAAGATAATTCTCGCGAACCTTCATCTGAAAATCTAAATCTTTCTCAAACGCATCCAATTCCTTCCTTTGCTCCAGCATCCTCTGTCTTGCAACATCTGCCGGAACATCATAAATCAGAATGGCATCGGGCCAGATGAACTGAACCTCTGCTCCAAGAAAGGCCTGCTCCTCTATCCCGACAAGTGGTTTGAATTCCGCAGGAGAAGAAACTCCGAAACAGATTGAGCCCACACTCCTGTCGGAAATAACATGAAATTCCTTGGCAAGATAAGGAATAACCCTCGCGCGATAGTGCCAAATACGATTCCGGAAATACCGGCTCTGCATCTCAAAAGGATGCAGGTCGGCAATACTCAAAGTTTTATGTTCTCCCTGAAGAAGTTCATAAATTTCTCTGCCCGAAGGATGGCCAACATCAGGCTCCTTGGTAAAAAACATTTTTTTGAACTGCGCCTCATGAAAAGCTTGGAGTACATTTTTCCATCTCATAAACTGTTCACTCTTCCCTGATGCATCAATACCTTCAAAAGTTATAAGCTTTCCGACGTAAGGATTCTTAACCATTGTTCCTCTGTTTTAAAAGTTCTGATAGGTCTTAGAATTTTACTCCCAAAAAATTACCATGGCAATAACCCGCAAAGCGGAGCGGCAACCGCGCATGGCCATGGTCGCATGGCCATGGTCGCATGATCATTGTGGACAACAAAAAATCGCCCCTCAAGGACGATTTTTTGTTGAGTTTATTTTATCCCGCACCAATCTTATCCGCTGACCGCCGTTAAGAAAGGTGGCAGGATTGGTACGGGATTCCGTTCACTTCGCTCACTTCACTTCTATCCCCATTGAGCGGGCGGTGCCTTCAATGATTTTCATTGCAGCATCCACATCATTAGCATTTAGGTCAGCCATTTTCTGTTCGGCAATTTCTTTTACTTGGACTTTGGTAACCTTACCAACCTTATCTTTGTTGGGCACACCGGAACCTTTCTCTAATCCGGCGGCAACTCTTAACAAATATGCCGCAGGAGGAGTTTTGAGCTTAAACTCAAATGTCCTGTCTTCATAGATGATTATCTCTACAGGTGTAACCTGTCCAACTTTATCTTTAGTAGCCTCATTGAATTGCAACACAAATTGCTGGAGATTGATTCCATGGGGGCCGAGAGCTGTTCCAACTGGAGGAGCCGGAGTGGCCTTACCACCTTCCACTTGAAGTTTTACGATTGTCTTTATTTTTTTTGCCATATATAACTTGCTGGCCGCTCTCGCCTAAACTACGGCGAGCACGCTCTTGGCTGATTCCTTCGTTAAAAGCTCCGCTTCTCCTTCGTCATAGATATCTATGGCTCAGTCGAATGCTCGCTTTTGCCTCGGACTCATCCAAGCCAGCTGCGTTCTAAATTTATACACTACAATTTCTTAATTTGCAAAAAGTCTAATTCTACAGGGGTTTCTCTTCCAAAAATAGTGACCAGAACCTTAACTCTTCCCTTCTCGGGATCAACCTCTGAAACCTTACCATCAAAATCCTTGAAAGGTCCGTCTGTTATTTTTACCCTATCTTCAACTGCAATGTCAATCTTATACTTAGGTTCTTGGACGCCCATTCTTTTCATTAAAATATCCACTTCAGCAGCTGCCAAAGGGCTCGGTATTGTTCCTGCGCCGATAAAACCAGTAACGTTAGGAGTGTTTCTAACTACATACCAGGAGGCATCGTCAACAATCATTTCTACAAGCACATAACCAGCATATAATTTTTCTTCAATTGTCTCACGTTTCCCGCCCCTAATTCTTATCTTCTTTTCTTTGGGCACGAGAACATTGAAAATCTTATTTTCAAAACCAAGCGATTCTACTCTTTGTTTCAAATTGCGGGCAACATTATCTTCGTAACCAGAATAGGTATGGATAGCATACCAATGTCTTTCTTCTGTTTTAACTTGTTTTGGCATATTATTTCAACAAAAATTTATCAATTATAAACTTATATCCGAAATCCATTAACCCTAAAAACACGGCCATAAACAAGCTTATCCCAACCACAACCAGAGAATAAAGAACCGTCTGGTTTCTTGTCGGCCAGCTTACTTTTGATAATTCTACTCTTACTTCTCTTAAAAATTGAGTTATGTTAGTCATTTTTTGGTATTTTAAAACGCCCCACGGCGTTACTTATGGATTAACTCTATCAGAAATCAAATTTTTAGTCAATAATCCGTTTTTTAACATCTGTGGCTGATAGGTACCCCGACCTGAAATGATACTTCAGATTTTCAAGAAAACTCATCCCGTCATTGGGATATAGTTTTCCAGGACGGGCATTTTTATAATCAAAAATCCCTTCTCCTTGGATACTCTCGACGACCAGATTATCACGGTCCCCATCTATTTCCACCGCACGGCTTTCTCCTTCTAGTAATTTAAACGTAGCAATCTTTTTTTGTTGCGCATCGCGGTCTAATTCAAATAGTTCAACGAAATAAAGAAGTGTCATGCATTAGTTATCGGAATTTGGCCCTTTTTCAACAAAATTTCGGCTCTATCTCGGGCTTTTTTTATAATTTCCACAATCTCCGGTTTTGCGTCTACCGTAAGAGAGTCGGCATGGGCTAAGAATCTTTCTATTGAGACCCTTTCGGCTCCACCCAAAATCACTAAACCTTTTTCTTGTGCTTTTTCAATTATTTTAATTTTAATTATCTCATCAAAGAACATAAAGAAATCATGGTCGATTAACCAAAGCTTTCCAGTATCAGAATCTATTATAAAATTCCCGACGTGCCTGTCCCTGACATCAAGAAGATAATCAAAAATTGCTGCTCGGGTTATCTCTTCCGGCCTCACCCTATTTTCCCAATTTGTACCCCAGATAACACAACTAAAATTTTGAATACGCCTCTGCAAACTTCCCACATGTTGTCCGATTGTCCGATTTACAACCGCAGGAACCAAATCAAACCCAAGAACTTGATCTACTTTGTAGGCCATCAGTTCTAAGTCTGATCTTCTTGCCTCCATTCTCTTTGCTTCAAATATAAAATCAGTTTCTTTGTCCGGTCTGAATAAGGCATCACCACCATCTTTTATTTCAACCAATTTCATCCCCCAATAACCCTCAAGTTCTCTAACGCTTTCAATTTCCCCTTTTTCTAAAATTGATTCAAAATCCACCTTGCTCGGAGTGGTTTCCTGGTCGTGCTTTAGCCGACCAAGAAACTCTGTTGGCTGAGGCGGAGTTTCGTGGTTTTCAAAATTAGAACCTTCAGGCATTAGATTAGATATCTAAATTAGTTACTGATTTGGCGTGTGTCTGAATAAATTTTTTGCGAGGCAAAACTTCCGCGCCCATTAAAACATCAAATACCCGGTCAGCTTCCTGAGCGTCTTTTACGGTAACCTGAAGAAGCATCCTGTTCTGAGGATCAAGGGTAGTCTCCCACAACTGTTCAGGGTTCATTTCTCCCAAACCTTTGTAGCGCTGAATCGCAACTCCAGCTATTTTTTCATTTTCTGCAACCTCTTCGATTGGAACAACTTCTCCTTCAATAGGAGTAACTTCCCACTCTTCATCCTTAGATTTTTTAGCCTTAGCTTTAATTTTGCTTGCCTGTCCATCAGCAAGAACTTTTCTTAAATTTTCCAGAATTTTTTCTTTATCCTGGTCATTGTAGGCATATTCTATTTTGCTCCCCTTCTGAATTCTATAGAGAGGAGGCTGAGCAATATATAAATGCCCTTTGTCTATTAATTGTGGGAAGTACCTATAAAATAAAGTTAGAAGCAAGGTTCTAATATGAGAACCGTCAGTATCGGCATCGGTCATAATAATTATTTTATGATAGCGGAGTTTTTCCAAATCAAATTCTTCCGCAATTGCGGTACCTAAAGCTATAATCAACGCTCTTATTTCCTGTGAAGTGAGCATCTTATCAAGACGCGCTTTCTCTACATTCAAAATTTTTCCCTTCAACGGTAATATTGCTTGGGTTTTTCTGTTGCGTCCCATTTTAGATGAGCCCCCTGCTGAATCTCCCTCAACAATGAATAACTCCGATTCGGACGGGTCTCGGCTTGAACAATCGGCTAATTTACCTGGCAAGGTCATGCCCTCCATGGCGCCCTTACGGAGAACCGTTTCGCGAGCAGCTTTAGCGGCAAGGCGAGCCTTTGAGGCCAAGAGGACTTTCTCTAAAATTTGCCGAGCATCCAAAGGATTTCTTTCTAACCAATCCGCCAATTCCACGTTAATAACATTTTCAACAGCCGTTCGGGCGTCAGGAGTGCCGAGTTTAGCTTTTGTTTGTCCTTCAAACTGCGGGTCTTTTAATTTAACGGAAACTATTGAGGTTAAACCTTCCCTGACATCATCACCCGAAAGGTTGTCTTCTTTTTCTTTAATAAAACCGTTTTTGCGCGCATAATCGTTCAAAGTTCTGGTAATGGCTGACTTAAAACCAGTTAAATGCATACCGCCTTCTATGGTGTGGACGTTGTTGGCGAAACTTAATTCCTTTCCAGATATTTCATCTACATATTGCATGGCAACCTCAACAAAAATTCCGTCCTGTTCTTTAGCGACATAAAACACTGTTTTGTGTTTTACTTCTTCACTACGATTTAAATACCCTACATAAGAAACAATTCCGCCTTCAAAGTAAAAAGTATAATCGCGGATAATATTTTCCCGTTCATCTTTAACCGTAACCTTAACACCCTTAGTCAAATATGCCTGCTGGCGAAGATGGTTCAGGATTGTTGTAAGGTCAAAATTAAGATCCTTAAAAATTGAGGGGTCCGGTTGGAATGTAATGATAGTGCCTGTTTTTTTAGTTGAGCCAACTTTTTTTACCGGTCCGGTCGGCTTGCCGATTTTGTATTCTTGAGCAAAAATATCCGGCTTGCGGTGTATTTCAGCCCGCATCCAAGTTGACAACGCATTGACCACAGAAAGACCTACACCATGCAAACCGCCGGAAACTTTGTAAGCACCCTGCTCAAACTTACCTCCGGCATGAAGCGTGGTAGCAGCTAATTCAAGAGCTGATTTTTTTAATTTAGGGTGGATATCTGTCGGAATACCTCGGCCATCATCAGAAACACGAACTTTGCTATCCGGCATCAAAACCACTTCAATGGCATGAGCGTAGCCGGCCATGGCTTCATCCAAAGAGTTATCAAAAACCTCCCATATCAAATGGTGTAGTCCATCAATTCCAGTTGAGCCGATATACATTCCCGGTCGCTTCCGGACAGGTTCTAAACCCTCTAAAACCTGGATATCTTTGGCAGTATATGATTGTATTTTGGGGTCTTTTTCGGCCATATTTTATATCTATTTCAAACGAGCATCCCGCACTTGCGGGACGATTAATTCGCTCTTTAATTATAGCATTCTTGGGAGTCAAAAGCAATGCTAAAACTACCTTAATTCAGCTCCAAATTGCTTGGCGGTCTCATTGTATATTTTATCCTGTATTGGGTCTATTTCTTCGGTGGTCAATGTTCTTTCGTTGGAACGATAAACAATACGATAAGTATAGCTTGCCTTGTCTTTTCCGAATTTTTCGGCATTCTCATATTTATCCAACAATTCCACCTGCTCCACCAAATCCCCGCCCAAGTCCCTTATCAGGTCAAAATAGTTATTTGGAATAAAATCATTTTTAACAACGAAGGAAATATCCCTCGTTATCGGCGGATATTTTGAGACCTCTTTGAATTTGTTACCAAGCTTAAGCTGTTTCTTAACTCGCTCATCTTGTGACCAAAGCAATCGGATATCAGGCAACTCCATACTGACTATAGCCAGACGCTCTAAACCAAAGCCAAACGCCCAGCCATTCCATTTACTTGAATCGACGCCATGATTTTCAAGCACGCTCCCCTTCACTACACCCGAACCGAGCACTTCAATCCATCGGCCGTTTTTATCAACCTCCATTTGTAATGATGGGTCGGTGTATGGAAATGTGTCCGGAAAGATTTTAAGTTTGGCGTCAGAACCAAATACTGTTTGGGCAATACTTCGCAATACATGTTCCAAATCCTTCAATCCAATTATTTTTTTATCTTTAGGCGTTAAATACCAGCCGTCAATCTGATGAAAGACATTCATATGATTACGGTCAATTTCGTCTTTGCGGTAAACCTTGCCATAAGAGAAGCAGCCCACCGGTTCACCGGCAACCATACGCTTTTTTACGTCTTCTTGTGCAAGGTAATAATTCCACATAACCGTCGTGTGCGTACGCAATATGTTTTTATCATCAATATAATACGTATCAGATTTTGAACGGGCAGGATGGTCTTTCGGAAAGTCAAACAAATCAAAACTTACATCAGCCGGCACAATCTCCGGTACTTCAATAATATCAAAGTCCTTAAACTCCGGCAGAGCAATGACACGCTGAACTATCTCATTAATCGGACTGCCAGGCGTGCGCGATAAATCAGGCATGGCTAAATAACGCTTCATACGTTCTGACTCGGCATCATGACGGCTTTCCAGTTGCTGCCTGAGATTCTCTTCTTCTTTGGATTTTATTTTAATATCTGACATGTCTTATTAAAAAAATAATTAAACAGGCAGTTAAAGAAATAATGAAACCATTTTTAAATGACCCGTAAAAATCAGGCCAGTCTGTCTTAAGTTTGAACCTGTTTAAAACCAGTGTGCTGAATCCCCAAAGAGTCGTAAAAAGCGATGTAAAAAATAAATATTTTACTAAGGCTGTGGCTCTGTAAGGATCCGCGCTAAATGAAATAATTAAAAGTCCCGCGATAGATAATGCCGTTACCAAAAAAATAACCGAAACATACCATTTCATTTTTATTAAATATTAGCAATTTTAGTGGCAAAAATCAATTAAAAAGTGACGGGGCTCGGTCATGGATAATAATCTCGCCGTCGTTCGATTATTTCCGCGACCCCGACTCGCGGTGTTCGTCTGCTGACGACCACATCGCTCCGTCATTCTCGTCCCGTCACACTCCGGCAATAAAAAACAAACATGCGATAAATGCATGTTCATTTTTTATTGTGGCGGGGCCGACGGGACTCGAACCCGCAACCTATTCCGTGACAGGGAATCACTCTAACCAATTGAGCTACGGCCCCAGTTTTAACTTAAAAATGATACCACATTTTTGGGTAAATTAAAAGCCCCGCAAAGCGGGGCTTTTATAGCTGGCAGCGAGGATAATTAAACTTGTTTAATTTATCCGAGTGAACCAGATATATGGCTGTCTTACAGACCTACCTATCAAATGATTCTTTTTGAGAGGCCACTGATAAACGTATTAGAAAATCCTCAGGATTTTGAGCAATTTTTTTGTGAGCATCATACAGTGTTTTCTCCCCGGCATAACTGACCGCCGAACGAAGATGTCCACTTATTCTATTTATTACACTAACAACACTGCCCACATATGGAACTTTAATCGATTGGCCTTCTTGTGGAGTGCTTAACGCCTCTTCCAAATTGTCAGAAGTAGAATTATCGGCCACAGCCTCTGGCGAGGTCATTCCTCGGTAAATCTTAACTCTTTGTTTCGTGACGGGGTCATCGGTAATAAATCCAGGGCTTTCATCGGTACCGGACAGCATACTGCCGAGCATGACCGTTGAAGCCCCAGCAACAATTGCCATAAAAATATCCTTATCATTCTTGATTCCCCCATCGGCAATTATTGGAATTTTTCCGTTTGTGGCAAGATACACTTCTCTTATCGCTTGCATCTGCGGTACGCCAGCACCAACCTCAAGGCGTGTCCGACATCCTCTGCCGGGTCCGACTCCAACCTTAATAGCATCGGCGCCAAGTTCCACTAAGAACCTTGCCCCTTCTCCCGTGGCCACGTTACCACAAGCGATTGGAACACCTTTAAATTTTGACCTGAATATTTTAAAAGCTTTTTTAATTACATCAGAGTCAGCATGAGCCACATCCATTAAAAGACAATCTGCGCCTGCTTTCAATAATGCTTCAGCTCTATCCATATAATCCCCCGAAGCGCCAATAGCCGCACCAGCCAAAAGCCGTCCCTTTTTATCCTTATTTGAATAAGGTTTTTGCTTAGCAAGCCGTAAATCCTTCATTGTAATCAAACCCTTAATCCGTCTTTTTTTATCAATCAACGGCAATTTTTCTATTCTGTTCCGGAACATTATTTTTTCGGCTTCTTCAATGGAAATCCCCGGCTTGGCCGTTACCAATTCTTTGAACGGGGTCATAAATTCTTCCACTAAGTGTCCGTCCTTTTCATCGCTTCTTAAAACATCCCGGTGGGATAATATTCCGGCTAATATTTTTTTACCGGGCTCATCTTCCAGTAATATCCCACTTACTCCTTTTTTCTCTATAATGCTTTTTGCCTCCCCTATCGTCGCTTTTTTATAAAGCACAATCGGGTTTTCAATAACAAACGAGTGCTGGGTTTTCACATACTTTACCCGGGCGGCTTCATCTTCAATAGAACAGTTTCTATCAATGAACCCAAAACACCCCTCAAGGGAGAGCGTGTTCATCATTTTTTCTCTGGTTACAGTATCCATATTCGCCCCAATAATAGGCATATTTATGGAAATGCCTTTCGTGAGCGGCATGGTCAAATCAACTTCTTTGCGAGTTGAAACAGCACTATGTTGAGGTCTTAATAGAAAATCATCAAAAGTGGCTCCGTAAAATATAGATTCTAATTTTTTACCTTGATTTGGCACCAATACAAGTTAGCAGAAAAAGGGAAACAAAAGAAGAGGGACTCGGTTAATCTTGGTAGATCAATCCCCCGCGCCAGCTAGATAAAAATTCCAGCTTAGTTAAGAAATAGTTGTGGCCACGAACACGGCCGTCTGAATCTTGGATATAATATCCGATTACTTTACCATTGGATTTCTTAAAACCATTAACAACCAACATGTGACTGTCTTGGGGACGATGAATCGAAACTAATACTGGCTGGCTGTTTTCAAGATTGTGATTGATAATTAAAAGGCCGGATTCCTTTTCTTCCGCCGTACGGAAAAATTTCTTGGTGTATTGAAGTTCCAATCCAAAATCTTTAGCCAACTCGACAATAGTCGCATGTTTCCAGCCAACACTTTCAAGATAACCATCTTTGGCGAGCCCTCTTTTCACTAAATCCATGACCGAAACATTAAATTTAGAATCATGAAGTTTCAATAGCATCCACAACGAACAGATGGCGCATATGCGATGCGACCATTGCAAATCATGTTCTGCGTCATGCTGATTGCAGATTGGAAGTTTGATCTTGATTTCACTCATTACCCATTATCTAACTCGGGATGCCAATAAATTTTTTTAATTTTACGGGTGTTGTTATAGGTAACGTGATGCTTCCATGGGAAACCGCTCCCCTTTGAGTCATTGCTGATGGCCTCATCATTACTTACACAAAAACCCATGTGTTCATGCTCCTGTTTTTCCCAAATTATCACTGCACCAGGTTTTAATTCTTGAATTTCATACCAACTATTTTCCAGCATATCTTTTTCCGTACTACCAACGTTGGCGTGAGTAAATTTGAGCCAGTGGGGTTTCCCCACAAATTCCAACAAAGAATTTTGGAAATAAAGAACTGCGGAAACAAAAGCTGCGCAAGAAATCCCCCCGTCTTCAAGAACATCCTTTTCAACTCCATTTTCGCGGATATAAAAATTACGAAACATCCAATTTTCGCCCTTGGCCGCATTTTCTATCATCACAAGATAATTTTTCTTAAATAAATACTCTATCATAACTTAAACTATACAGAAAAAGGGGTAAAAAGCGAAGCCCAGCATTTTATTTTATGCCTGTTTGAATCTCTCTTGCCAAATATCATCTATCTACCCAATCAACCGGCGGAGGGTGTGTCCTTTTTATAAAATTAGTAGATTTTAGAAAAAGGGCACCCCGCAGTCATGCATAGAGGTTATGAGGTGTTATTGAAATAAAGTGCTGAGCGGAGCGCTTACTTAGGTGCTATTTCTCTCCATTTAGGAATCGGCTTTTGGATAATGAGGGGGCCTTTAGTTCTGATGCAAACTTGATTGGCATTATCTGTTGCTGTCAGGGTTACATAGTAAGAACCTTCGGCAGAATAAGTATGGGATGGATTTTGAGTTGTTGATGTTGCACCTTCGCCAAGCACCCAGCTCCATTGTCGTCCATTTGGATTTCCACCAAACACTGTTGTGTCAGTAAATTGAACCGGTTTGTTAAGTGGCGGGCTTGGATTATTTAATATGCCGTTTGCTGTCCAGTTAAAATCAGTCTGCGGATAGGCGTAAACCGGAGTCTTCCAAGAATTAGCTCCGCCACCAGTGCAACCGGGACCGCTACAAATTGTTGCCTCCTGCCAGGAAGACACAACATCATAACCGCTCCAAGTTCTTACCCGAGCATGATACACAATATTAAAAGCAAGTACTCCTTGGCCGCTATACCAAGCATTGGAACTTGATAGAATCTTACCGGAATCAACGTTAATACTATTAAACGAACCCTGGTCATCAAGCTGAACCTGATAAGCGCTTTGAGGACTGCCGGCTAAATCAGAATATCCCCAAGACATAGTCACTGCTGGCCCTGAAGCACAATAATTAGGTTCAGTTATTGTTACGCTTGAAGTTGTCGGAGGCGGAGCAGAAACAACAACCGTTACACTATCAGAGGCCGAACTCCAATAAGTACCCGTACAAGAAATAGTGTAAACATAAGTGCTGGGAATTGATAGATTGCCCGTGGCTTGCGAACCGGAGGTATCAGTCCAGCCAGTAGGCGTAACCGCACATGACGAAGAATTTGCCGACGACCAAGCAATGGTAACATTGCTATTCCATGGCACCGTAACCGGACCGCCAGAACCATTGGCCGTTATACTCACACTTGGAGCAGGACACAAATTATTTGCTGGAGTTACCCCATTCACAGCAGTACACCTCGTGCCACCACCACTGTTGGCTCCACCATTACAGACATAGGTACCATTGGTACCATAGTCAATCATGCCACAAATGTTGGGGGCTGAAGCTACAGCAGAACAAGCCGCACCATAATTCGGTCGTTGAGCGGGAGTCGAACCAGTGGCACCACTGCAAGCTGATTGACGCGAAGTACCATAGCACTGGATTGTGCCGGCACCGCCGGGATTAGTATCACCACAAGAATTCGGAGACGAAGTTGCTCCGGTGCAAGCCACTGGAGCCGGAGTGGCTGGCGGAGATGCTGAACAACTACTCCAACTACTCCATTCACCATTGGTAGTATCACAAGTTCGGGACCTGGTTCCACTCGATGTTTGACCACAAGCATTCGCGCCAGAAGTACATCCCTGGGTTGAAGATCCGGAACAACTGTAATAAGTCGGAGTTAATGCCACATGCCAATCATAATTCCCAGTAATATTTTTGGTTCCCGAATAACTATTGTATCCATTAGCCGTTACCGTCAGTGTCTGGTTGCCCAGACCGATATTATTAAAAGCTCTATACCCATCGCCATTCGTCGTCCCACTCTGACCGGCAATACTGCAAGTCGCTCCACTAATCGGTGGCCCATTAATCGTAGATCTATGTACCACACACGCCACCGTCGCCTTGGCAACATGAACAGTTACTGTATTGCTACCTGAGACACATTCCCCAGCGGAACCATCAGGACAGGGGCCTTTTACCATTATTGAGAATATTGTATCTTCGTTTATGGGCCATGTCTCCGCTGATGTAGTATCTGGCAATTCTTGCCAATCAAATCTACCATGAGTAAGGTCAAAAATATAAATATTACTAATGTTGTTTATTGGATTGAAACGAAGTGTAGTTTTTTGACCTTGATTAACTGTTCCCGGAGATGCACTGAGAGTCCCCGCATCAACATATCGGCCATAAGCCGTAACATAAGTTCGGGTTATATATTTACTAGAACTATCCACTCTAATATGAATCAATACCCAACTACCGCCAACCCAGTTTAAATCCATCTCTAAGTCGTCACTTCCAGAAATATATTGGTTATTACCACTAGGATAACCAGCATCAATAACGTCTTGACAAGCCACTACTAATCCGTCTGGACGAACAATACATGCAGAAGCTGATATCTCTCCTGGGTCATTGGCTGAAAGTCTAGCATAAGCATGAACCTTATATGTTTGCCCTGTCGGACCGGGCAATATAAAGGTTTCATCCTTTGTCTCATTATCACCATCTACTTCGTAATAATCGTTATCGCCAGTAGCACCACCATTATTCACCGATCCGGCAGCCTTAACTATATGAGAAAAAGAAACAAATAAAAGAAGACTTAAACAAAAAACGATAAATATTTTCTTTGACCGCATACTGCTATTATAAAACTAAATAAATAACAACACCAACTATCATATAAACAAAAGAAGCCTCACATAAGAAGCGCAAGGCTTCTCATGTGAGGCTTTAAACCCCTAAGGCCAACCAGCAAATTCCATCACCCAGGCCTCCGTCTTAATCTTGCTACTATAGAATCCTGAAAGGTGGACAAATGGAATCGATCCTGAAAACGATCCAGACGACGAACCACCTGTCCAATCTGATTCTGAATGAGCCTCAAATGTCGAACCTCCACCAAAGATATCAAACGAAACGAACACCGAATCATCGCTTCGATTGACAACATGTACCTTCAACTTCTGCGGTTGACCTGCCACCAGAGGTCCCGTAGCCGGCGTCCGTTGAACAATTGTGACAGTGACGTGGCCATCACTTGATGTCTGTGTATCCGCTCCACCTGAGCCGGCACCAACAAAGAGAACTGCTGGGTTCGCCACAACCCCATCACACGTGAGTCCATAAGTCTTGACGCTATCTGTTGAGAACGGACCCACAACCTTACTTCCGCCCGAATCCTGCGAGCCATTCCAGTCACCCGAGGCCACACACGATCCGCCCCGAGTAAACCAGCTGAGAACGGCCGTCTCGATTCCATCAGCTTTCACCGAACCAGGTGCTACCGAGATGGTGACCGAATTCGTTCCACTCGGTTCCCCCGGATTGCGACATGCCCCACTGAAGAGTGTGGTAATCGCAATGGCAATACCCACAACGACAGATAGGTTGCTCTTCATGTCTTTCACCTTTTCCTTTTTCTATCCTGAAATTGTCAACGGGTCTCTGGGAACTGGATGCTCTCATAACCGTTGCTTGTATCTTAAATTATACGCCTTTTTGGCTAAAAAGTCAAATAGGCTTTTCTTGGAGTTATTTGTGTAATTAAAAAGGAGGGAATTCACTCGGGAATCCCCTCCACTCCTTCCTCCTACCAACGGACACTGAATGCACCGGCCGGTACTAATCCAACTTTGGCTGAACGGATCATGCTTATATTTCCCATGCCAGCCAACAAGTGATTTCCGGCCTGAAAAATATTGATACCGATGGCGATTTTTCGCCAGACCCTGCCCTTACCATAGAGCAAGTGACTGACTGTGAGAACACCGGCGTTAAACGCTACTCCGGCAACCACCACCGCACCAGGACTTTGAATACCAAACCAGCTGGCTGGTCCGATTTCCCTGAATGCGATTGTTGCTACTGCATGGTTGGGCACCACACAGGTGAGAGTCCCGTCAACGCAGTAGTCATAAGCAACGTGAACTGGATTGTTGATCCCCTGCCATGTGGACACTAAATCCACCGCCAGCCCACCGACGAGAGCAACCTGACTTGAGTGATAGAGAATCTCTTCGACCTTCGACGGCCGATTTTCCTGCGCGTTGACCGTTGAGGTCACGAGCAGGAGGAACACCGCAATCAATGTCTTAGCCATGACCGACTCTCCTTCTGAAACTACTATTGAATTGTCAACGGGTCTCTGGGAACTGGATGCTCTCATAACCGTTGCTTGTATCTTAAATTATACGCCTTTTTGGCTAAAAAGTCAAATAGGCCCAGAGAGCCTATTTTGTGAGTATTTATGACTATTTTATAGACTAATCAACAATCGTGTAGTAATCAATCTCTATGGCAGTATAAGAAGCGCGGGTGGGATTATTGGTGCTTACTTTTACAATGGCGGAGCTTACGCTAATTAAATCACTAAGCTGACCAGAGATTATTTCTGTTTTGACTTTGCTCATGTCCCATAATCCTCCTTCAGTTTTAGCCAGTTCTTCTTTGGAAGGACGATGCACAACCGTTTTTACAAATTTTGTATTTGCATTAACTAATATAGTTAATTCTTTCTGGGAGGTTGTTTCTGGGTCAGTAGCACCGACTTTACGCATAACGGCTCCGCTGATTTTAACAGTTGAATCCGAGGTTGAAACTTTGGTAACTTGACCCATGATTCCATAATCTGACGGCTGCAGACTAATATACCACCCCTGCCCGAACCAAACTACGACTCCAACCACCACAAGAACGCCAATAAATTCTAACCACTGCCGACGGTTCCATAAGATTCTTAATTTCATGTCTTAAGTATATCTAATTTATCTATAATAGATAAGTTGATAATAGTAGATAATAAAAAACGGCACAATGGCCGTTTTAATTAAACAGGATGCGAAGAAAGACTTGCACCGACGAATAATCGTTAAGAAACATGAGACGATTCTGATTCCGAAAATCTTTTGTAAGTACCACTACCCCTCGCAAAGATCGCAGACGAGAGAAAGGGATGACTTCTGTTTCAGTTCTCAGCCACATGTCACGGATATGATTTTCCCCAAAACGAACTGGGTCTGGAGACGGAATCACTCTTTCATATTCTACAGCATCAAGACGTACCGATTGACTAATTCGTCTTGCTCTCGCTGTTCCTTCAGCAGAAAGAGATACGGTCCTAAATTGTTCAAGATATAAGGGGAGCCAATCGGAGTTGTCAATATCCGGAATAATGAAGTGAGTCTCCCCCTTTGTCCACACATATCCTCTTCCATACCGAACAACAACAAAATCTTGATTAAAATCCCCAAACTTCATACCAAACCAACCCTGCCCTCCGGATGAACGACGAAGGAAATCTGTCTCAAAATTCATACCTCTGGTAATTTTAGGAATTTGCTCTTGGCCAAAAAATCCATCCGACCCTACTAACACAAACCATATGGCTCCTTCGATAACCGCATGAACCTGTCCCATGGTCCGAGAAGTATTTTCATCGTGGGTTTTCATTATCCCACCTTCAAACACAATTCTAACGTCAGATTCTGTAAAAATAACCCTCGGAACAGTCAAGCCACTGAACATTGCCGTACTCTTCCATGGAGTTGCCGATCCGCCGAATTGAATGGTTCGGTTTTTAATTCTATCTACCTTAACCGTATCCCAAAATGGAAAAAACGGGACATCTATTGATATCTTCAATTTGGATTCTAAGGGAGGAAGCTTTTCTTGGGCAGATAGCGCTACCCCACAGATGCAAAGCACCAATATAATGCTCAGAATTTTTACCATTACATTCCCCCAAAATATTCTTTAAGAATTTGCAGACGCCCCGTGCCACAACCGACAAATCTGCCAGGCATATCCATGGTCGCAGGCAGACATTGAGATTCAATTACCGCAGCACCTTCGGGCAGTTCACTGTAAACCACAAAAGGTCCGATAGTGTCGTAAACACTCCCCATACCACTCCGAATCATCTCCGCATGATATTTCACCTCATCCCGCGAACGGGCATACATGGGCGGATTGTTTCTTTTTGGTACAACATTAGTATCGTCATACGCCGCTTGAAAAGTCGGAATGAGCAGGCGTTTCTTGCCCGTTTCAACTTCGAGCTTTCTTAAATATGAGCGCCAAGAAAATGATGTCTTCTGATAATCCTGAACTGCCTTAAGATAGCTGGCAGAGCCACCAACAGAATACTCCATCAAGCCGTCAAGCGCTTTGACCCGCGCTATATTATCGGCACCCTTCGGCATGTCCCATCCCTCGCCAGACCCGATGAAAAACACCGGGTACTCTTTTTTAACTTCTTCCAATAAACTGGCAAAATCTCCTTCCATTTGAACCGATGACCACATATAGATGACCGCTCGCCCTCCTGCCGTGACGTACCGCGACTGATTTGGAACAATCACGTTTTTAAACATGAAATCAATATCGTCTTTGAACACTTGACGATTATAAGGATTGTTCATGTCCTTAAAGCCATCGACAGGAATAAATAGCGTACCGTTAACATGTTCGTAAAGAAGAAAAAATGGCCCACATTCACCGGCAAAACCGTTGCTCACCCAATAATTATGCCAATCTAAATTTGGATTCGTGCTGTATTCAAGAACGGCCGCCCCACCGCCAAATTCTTTTATCTGCCTGCATTGTTCCGCTACCTGAAACAGAGAAGGCTTTTGGTTCGAAGTCCACAGATTGGATACCGGATGAACAGCCGACCATTGCGGAGCATATTCCCACGGATAAAGATTGGCTAACCAACCCCTAATATTGGAGAACTCAATTCCATTTATTGTTTTGGGGATTGAATTAGTTGAAGTGCTTTTTAAGACATCCTTGGCATCTGATACTTGGACAAGATTACCCGGTAAGTTTACCGACGAAGGACTTATTGAAGAAGATTCGTTTAAACTATCACAACCAATAAAAACCAATGATATTGCAACAACAAAATAACGAGCAATAACCGACCTGAGCATATAGATTCCTCGTTTTTAAGAAACAAAGTTGGATATACTATACAACTCCTTGAGAAGAAAACAAGACCTCTTTAGTTTTTTCGGGTGATTTCTTTACATCTTTTATCACTATTTTTTCCTGCTTTAGTATTATCATATTTGCATTTTATTTGGGTCTCCAGTTTTTCTTCTCTAAAAATTCATTTTTTATTTCTCTGTTTTCATTAAATCTCATTAACTCACTATACAGTTCCGGTTCTCGGTCTTTTAATTCCATTCTCTCATTTTCTATTAGAAACATATCTATAATTTCCAACATTTCCTTATCCGTATCCGGTACATGGAGACGATTTCTCGACAACTCGCTCCCAAGTTCTTCCCCAGTCAAACCCATTTTTTCTAATTCATCTTTGGTGTGAAGGTTATATTTATCCCTGATGCCGCCCCGACCAATCTTTCCTTTAATGTCTCGGGCTATTGATACTCCTTCACCGCCATTTTTAGCTTTTAAGATTACAAGTGTGCTAAATTTATCCCTATCCGTTCCTAAAAGACTTTTGGCCGCACGATGAAATTTGGATTGATCAGGTTCCTTAATATAAACTTCTCCCGCTTGTGTTTGGGAAAGAACAATATCTTTTCTGAACACAACACTAAGCCCCCCCTCTTCAAAATCTCTCGTAATCATTTCAGCCAGTACGTCGCGATGGGCGTCTGGTTTTATTATCGCTACCGCATAAGAAAAGTGATTTTCCATGTCTAAGAAACTATTTTTACCTTTTCTTTATACTTGCCTATTTTAATTTTTTCGTGGTCGTAAAATGATTTTAGGTTTTTTTCCAGAGAGATGACAAGCAGGTCAAAATTTTCATTATTTATACCCAAGTCGCAACCCAAAAAATTATTTATGGTCTTTGTTATTATTTTGGCAATATTAGTACATTTCTTTAAATTCATTTCTATTGCATATTTCCTAAACTGCTCATTTAGAGTAGCAATTTTATAATATGCGTAAGGATATTTTTCCTCGGATCCATAGTGTCGGCACAGGGCATCTAGATATTTAAGACCACCAAAAATTGTTCCGGCCTCTCTTACCGAAACAACGCTAATACCCAAGTGTGCACCTACTTCCTTAATTATGGAGTTGAGATTCTCAAACAAAGCCGAGGTAATTTTATCAACAATCAAAACCACATCAATATCGCTTTTATCAGTACTTCCCTGAAACAAACTCCCATGATATGCAACGGTAAGGGGCTGAACTTTGTGGGCAAATAGCAATTTTTCAAATTTTATTTTTTCGTCAAATATATCCATAAATACATGTTTTTAACTATTCAATAACGTTTCAGACGCCGTATTTACAATACCGGAATTTATCTCTTCAATCTCTATCCTACCATAGTCTTTTGCCAATACTATCATTATAGCATCGCGACGGCTTTTTTTACTTCTTAAAAGGCCCTCGACCACCTGCTCCTTCTTAATCGGAAATGGGATTTGAGTCGGGAGGTTTGCTATCTTTATAAGTTGGGTCGTTCTGGCAAGCAACTCCTCGCTTAGGTTTGTATGCTCAATAATGTTGTTTACTGAAGCCGCAAAAATCATTCCCAGAGCAACCGCCTCGCCGTGAGTTATTGTTATTAGAGGAGCCGCACTTTCAAGCGCATCCGCTAAATTATGCCCCAAGCCTAACTTTGCATGCCGTCCACAAACATCTTGCTCATCACCCTTCACGCATTTAATTTTTGTTTTGATACTCATTTTTATGTACTTTTTGATTATTTCTTCATCCCCCTCCATCAAACGATTCATATCTCGCTCTAGTTCGTCATAAACTTTTTTACCGACAATAAGAGCGGATTTTATAATTTCAGAAATGCCCGTATTAAAATAACGTGGCACATCTTTTTTTATGAGAGCCGGGTCAATAAGAGTAAGGTGTGGAAAAAACCAAACACCAATAAGATTTTTCTGAGAAAAACAATCAACAGCAACCTTACCCATAACCGGATCCGCGCAACTCATCATTGTTGTTGGCACATTAATTGAACAAATACCCCTCATGTAGGTCGCAGAGGCAAAACCAACTGCATCACAAAGAACACCTCCGCCTATGACAACAATGAGGGAATCGCGCTTTATGTTGTGATCAAAGAAAATTCTATATAAGTACTCAACACCGCTAAGAGATTTGAGTTTAGGTTCGACATCTACCAACGCAATTGCATGTTCTTTATGTAAATTTGCAAACACCCTGGTTAATAGGTCGTGGTGGTGCAAGTAAAAATTCTTATCAACAACAAACAAACATCTCGACGCCTGATTTAAGCTTTTGTCCTGATTTATTAAATCTGGTAATTTAAAAAAGGCGCCCTTTTCGATAACGATACTAGCAGGATAAACGACATTATACCGATGAGTTTTTTGCACTTTATTATAAGATAAGAAATTGTCCGGCAGAATAGGCCTACTTCGGAAAATATTCCAGTATCCTGTTCTTCATCGTCTCTGGCATCAGTTTCAAGCCGTGAAGTTTTTCAAATTCTACCCACTCGAGACGATAGACATTGTCCGGCGACTGTCTTTCTTCTTCCGGGCCGCCAATCTTTAATTCTCCGCTAAACTTATCAACAAGAAAAAAGTGTTCAATTCTACCTTTGTTTTCATATTCCCACAAAGGTTTCTGTATCGTCACATCAAGACCTGTCTCTTCCTTCGCTTCTCTGACAGCTGCGTCAAGGATTTCTTCCCCCTCCTCTACGCCACCACCGGGAAATACATAATATTCTTCGCCATTTTTAAAGCGATACAAAAGAAGAATTTTATTATTGTCTATAAAAATGAGAACGGCTCTATGTTTTGTAGCAGTAGGATTTTCAGACATTGTTATTAACGATAGTATCACAATACGAGGGAATACTGCAAGGAGTTTTTACAAACAATTCAAAACTGGGAACTGCACGTATAATTTTTTCAGAAGCACTCAAAAGATGTTGTTGCAGTTTTTGAAAAATTTCTTTTTGTTTAATCATCGTTTCATGACTATCACCCATATTACCCATGTCCTGTTGGGCAATAAACTGAAAACGGTCCAAGGCGGGGTTAAGCATTTTTTCCAAATGGGCAGTTAGGGTTGTTATGGCATATTTTTTAGCAATTTCAGAGGGTAATTTTACAACCCCTTCTTTGTCCTTCGAGAAGTTGGTGTACACAATAAAATCAAGTTTTTTTTGTTTTATAAATTCGCAATTTAGAACCTCCTTCAAAATAAACTCCTCCGCGACAACGATGTCGTGATGTTGAGAAAAATGATTTCTCACCTCTTGTCTAAAATGTATAGGAATATCATCATCTGAAAAAATTTCCAACAAATTCGTGTCAATAAAAATAAACTCATCAGCAATATACTGATTGCTTAAATGAGCCAATTCTAAAGAAGACAGAGTTTTCCCTATTGAGCGTCCATTATCGGCAAACAAGATTGTTTTACCCTTGTAGACAACAGCCGAACCATGTAATAAGAATATGTCGTCTTTGATGGTTTGGAATCCTAAAAATCTATAAAACGCCTGAAGCAAGCCAACCTGATTATAGTAATTTTTTAAATCGCCAATTTCTTTTGCAGAAATAGTTATCGACGTCAAATCATTGTTTAAACTAATACCTCTAGGATCTTTATCTAATATTTTAAATTCTATATTTTTATTTTTAACTAAACTAAAAGAGTCCCGCGACTTCAAAAACCGAGTTAGATTATCAGGTCCAGAAATTATCATTTTGTAAATTAGCGGCAAGAAAATTAACTAACCCCGATAAACGGGTCCTCGTCTTCAAGCATTCTGCTGATGTTGTCCCAGAATGTGTTTTTCAGACGCTTTGGGAAAACTTTTAATTCTTGAAGTTCTTCTTTTGAGTACCATTTGGCGGTTTCAACTTGGCCGTTCGGGTCAAGGTCAATATGGGCTTCATCTATTTCCGTACCCTCTTTGGGAACGGCCAGCCAAAATATTTCAAAAAATATAGTATCCTCTGTAGCATGAAATTCCTGAGCATATAAAAGCCGTTTGACACTTACTTTCAAACCAACCTCTTCTACAACTTCTCTTTCGGCACATTGGAGAATGTTTTCCTTTTCATGTTCCCAACCGCCTCCTGGTGCATACCAAAAACTGGTCCCCTTATTCTTAACCAACAAAATCTTGTTATCTTTCTGGTCATAGACCACTACTCTCGATAAAATACGAATATTCATTGTGTTTTAGACTACACTACCTGATTTTTTCTTCAAGTAAGTTTTTTATTCCTTTAATAGAGACCCTCTCCTGTTTCATCGTATCTCTATCGCGGACAGTAACCGTATCGTCTTCAAGGGTTTGAAAATCAATAGTAATACAGCATGGCGTGCCTATTTCATCTTGAGCATAATATCTTTTCCCTATATTTCCCCTGTCGTCCCACACAACATTAAGATTCTTTTTTAAGTCCCGATAAACCGTTCTGGCTTTTTCAACTAACTCCGGCTTGTTTTTAAGCAAAGGGAAAACCGCCGCTTTGTAGGGCGCGAGCTTAGGATGAAGTTTCAGCACAATCCTATCTTCTTCTTCATGATATGCATCGCAAAGAAGATACAGCATCGGACGTTCAACACCGGCCGAAGTTTCAATTACCCACGGGATAAATCGTTCCTTTGTTTCCTGATCAAAATACGAAAGATCTTGACCACTGTACTGTGAATGACGGGAGAGATCCCAATCGCCGCGATGATGAATACCTTCCGCTTCGTCCCAGCCCCAAGGAGTTTCATACTCTATGTCCCATGCCGCACGCGCATAATGTGCCCGCTCATCGGGGGCATGTTCACGAAAACGCAACTTATCTTTATTCACACCAAGTTCGAGATACCATTTCATGCGCAAATCCTTCATGGCCTCAAACATTTCCATCGCCTCTTTCTCGTCAGGCCTCACATATGTCTGCATCTCCATTTGCTCAAACTCACGTGAACGAAAGATAAAATTACGGGGAGTAATTTCGTTTCGAAATGCTTTTCCTATTTGAGCAATGCCAAAAGGAATCTTGGGATGCATAGAATCAACAACATTTTTAAAATTAACATGAACGCCTTGTGTTATCTCGCCACGCAAATAAATAGTAGATTTTTCTCCCTCAATAACGCCCAGCTTTGCCTCCACAAGAATATTGAACTGCTTCGGGTCGGTCCAAGAAACTTTTTCTTTTTTCTGAATATGTGACTCCTCATGTTCTTTAATATCTGCCGGCTTATCGGCTCTTAAGCGTTCGTTGCAAGTTTTACACTCAATCAAGGGGTCGGTAAACGAAGCAACATGACCGGATGCTTCCCATACGCGTGGATTCATCATAATAGAGGCATTCACACCAAAAACATTCTCCCGATCACGAACCATATATTCCCACCATGCCTGCTTCAGATTAAACTTAAATTCCGAGCCGAGAGGACCGTAATCCCAAGTTCCGCGTAGTCCACCATAAATCTCCGAGCCGGGAAATATAAAACCCCTGCGCTTACAAAGTGAAACTACTTTTTCCAGTAAATTATCAATCATGTTTATTGCACTTGACCTTCGCCAGGACGATCAACAAGATCATTAGAAGAAATATCCTGAGTGGTAACGATTATATTTTGCTTGGTAAATGTGTCTGCTCCCGAAAGTTTCGAATCTTTTGTTAGAAAAATTGTATTTCCCTTCTGGTTAACTGACGGCTTTACACTTATCTGAAAACTTGCCTCATATTTTGCTCCGGTCACACCAACTCCTTGTGGCAGGACGCCTAAACTCCAAGTCACTTCGGAAGTATTTACACTGAATGTCGGTTCTGGCTGTCCCGAGCCGACACTGACGATATTTTTCCAATTTATTCCCGTCGGCAATATACCGGTTATCTTAACCCCGCTCATATCATTTCCAGGATTGGTAATTTGCCAATGAACCGTAAAAGAAGTTTCTTTCCCAACCTCCAACGGCAAAGGACCAGATGAACCGAAAGCCGAGTCATGATAGAAAACCGTTTGCCTCAAGGTTGGTTGGGTGGATATTTTGGTGACCAAAGACGACTCTACAAAAATCTCGTCTCCTCCTACACCGTATGGAACATTAGGCGTACTCAATCTCATAGAAGCCCTGACAAAAAGATTTTTGGAACCGGTTGCCCCAGAGGGAATACTGTTTTTGAGTTTTATTCTGAAAGACACCTGTCCTTTTTTATTAGGAGACAGATTGGCGAAATCCGATACCGTACTCGCATTCCACAAAATTGTTCCGTTTGAATTGTCATAATAACCGCCCTTCGTATCTAAAGTTGAAATATCATACATCTCGCCTTCAAGTTTTACCAAAAGATTAACTCCAACAAGATTGTAGTTGGAGTTATTGGAATACTTGATTAAATAATCCAAGTCATCACCGGCAAAAGCAGAATAATCAGAAGAACCATTTACCAATATCCCCGCGTTCAGCAAAGTATTGGCAATAACCGATGAAGTTTCGGCTTTTTCATAATTAACATATTGATTACCTATTTTCCTTTTAAGTACTACTGCGATATTTTTAGTATCCCCCTCTTTCCCGTTCAAGGGCCCGATAATACTTATCCTTCCGCCATTGCCCCTTTTTAGAACAGGGACAGTCCAGACATAATTTCCCGTGCTTGGTGAAGGAGTGGATTTTTGAACACTAAACCCATCGGGGTAATCAAATTCAAATCTCAAATCATAGATATCATCATTAGATTCATTTCTGTAATCCAACACATAATTAACCGTCTGACCAGGAACCGAGTTTGGCGGAGCAGACAAAGTAAGGGAGATGGGTAGACCGATTATGGTCGTAGATAGAGAGGTGTTTTTTTCAAAAGCCGTTCTCAAATCTCCAGCGCGATAAGAAAGTTCTACTCTGGCCGTTTTGATGTTCCCCTTGTCGCCAACCAGAAAAGCTTTAAATTCTTTTACTGCTTCCTGCCCGGGAGATAGTTGGTCAAGAGTAAATGTTTCCGAAAGATCCTGAGATATCGCCCCATCTTTTAAAACAACCGAGTCGTCAGGATAGGTAAACTTGAACGTCATATTATTCAAATCCAATTTGGTAGTATTAGAATATTTCAGCTTGTAGACAACCTCGTCACCTACTAACACTTGGGTTGGCCCCTCTATGTCTAACTTGACTCCCGATTCAGAAAAGGACGGACTTCCAAACCAAAAAGAAAGAAAGCTAACAATAGCCAACAGTAGCGCCAAAAGGACTAGCCACTTCAATAATTGATTATAGTTATATAGAAATTGCATTTTATAAACGAAGTCGGGGGCCTGCCCCTCATCACCCCAGAGATGCTCGACTGCTGTCTGCGCGTCACTGGGGTCCCCACTCGCGCCACCCCTCCTTCACCTATCTATTACCATTTTAACACAGAATGGAGGAATTTTAATGATTTTAACCTAAATCCGGCATTGTATTCAAAAGCGTCGTCCAACATCGTAAATCCGGGACGATTTGGTTCAAAGGATGCCGACACGGCGACTTCCGGAGAATAACCAAGCAATCCCAGCAAAATAAATTGCTTTTGTCGCAAAAAAGTTAAGCTCGGCTCAAACCGGTTTAATTTATCAAGAAGGTCTGTCAGGAAATTCCAGAGTTTTTCATCTTTTTCCATTTCTGGAACCATCTTATCAATTACTTCTGAAAAAAAATGTGCCACCGCTAAAGACGGAACTGAACTCTTCAAATCTCTATAACAATTGTCTGCTTGGGCTCCGGCAATTATCGGCATCGCTTTTCCGTTGATTAATTCAAACTCAACAAGATTCAGGGTGTCCAGATGCATAGCTTGAACGGAATGGTGTTTCAAAATACTTTTTGCAATCGCGGTTAATTTTCCGAATTCCTGAGTATAACAAGTCACGAATTGGTCGTATTCGTTGGTGTTCTGTTTTTTAATTATTATTGCCCGTGTTCTCATTTGTAATAATTTTCTTTAGCTTCTTCAGGTTCTTCAAGAGCGTTGTAATTTATTGTTATTTCTTCACCTTCTTTAATATCGCGTAGAGCATAGAAATCATAATTTTTATGGTAAGCATTCGGATTTTCAGAATGATTAAGGTGCCAGCCGATTTCCATGCGGCCGAAATCCCTGGGACAAACCAAGGTTTCGCCTCTGTCTATGCAATACTGCTGGAATAATTCCGGAACATCTTCTTTTTTTCTGACAATCGTCATGTTGGTAGCTTCGGTTTCTTCCGCAAAAAATCTTAGATATGTATCTTTCTTAATATCATGAACAGCAAAAACCCCGACGCCATGTTCAGCCGGTTTTAAAATAAACGAAAATTCGGTTGTTACGGTTTTATTCATGAATAATAAATACTCGTTTCATTTATTTTTTAATTCCTAACCAAATTTTCCGGCCAGTTACTAATTCAAATTCTTTTTCTACATCAAAAACCTTATCGCCATGAGCTGAATTTTCAAAACTATGCAACAAAACGTCTTTCTTTATCTCATCGCTCCATTTGTTTATTGCTACCGACAAGTCGGAATTATCCGAATGCCATTGCCCGAACACTTCGTCATCAATTTTATATTTAGCTTCTTTTCTCATGTCTTGTATCTGCCGCATTAATTCTCTGGCATAGCCCTCGTGAATTAACGCCTCATCAAGTTCGGTATTCAAGACAACCAATTCTTTCTGGCTCCTGTTGTAAACAATTTCTTTTACGTTGAGCTCTTCTTTCACCAACACTTCCAAATCTTTTGGAAACTCGTTTGAAAGTCCGAGATGCACAGCTCTCAACGGCTGGCGGACTTTGATTTGTTTTTCTTTTCTTTGCGCCAGACCCAAGGTCACAATATTCTGAATTTCTTCCATTTGTTTTTCCAATTCCTTGTCTATCATTTTCTTATTTACTTTCGGCCAATCGTGGAGGTGTACACTTTCTCTCGGAGTGGTCTCCTGACGGTGCTTTAGCCCGTCAAGGAACTCTGTATGTCCAGCCTTTTGGCCGGCGTGCATGCGCATATGAATATCTTCTGCCATGAAAGGAATAAACGGAGCAATTATTTTGGCAATATCCAAAAGCAAAAATCTCAAAAGCCCCAGAGCTTCTTTTCTTTTCCTTGAACGCCTCAGCCACCAGTTGGACAAGTCCTCCGCAACAAATTTCTCCACTGCTTTAGCCGCCGAAGTCGGGTCGTATTTATCCAAACCATCCGATACTTCTTTGATTAACCCGTTAAGTTTAGACAGCACCCACCTATCGAGCAGATTCAAATCTTTTCCTTTAATATCATGGAAAGAACCCAATTCTCCTTTTCCGTATAATTCATAAAATTTTATACAATTGCCAAGCGTGCCGAAAAATCCTTTTTGCTTATCTTCTATCTCTCTCGGGATGACACTCTTGCTCTCGCCCACCGTCATTGACGACAAGAAATACCACCTCAACACATCAACACCGTATTTATCCATAAATTCCATCACCGGGACATAATTGCCCTTTGATTTGGACATCTTGGCGCCTCTCTCATCAAGCGTATGACCAAGCACCATTACATTTTTATACGGCGCGCCTTTTTCAAGCAAAGTCGATATGGCAAGGAGCGTAAAGAACCAACCCCTTGTTTGGTCTATTGCTTCAACGATAAAATCAGCCGGAAATTGTTCCTTGAATGTTTTTTCATTTTCAAAGGGCCAGTGCCACTGGGCATATGGCATCGCTCCAGAATCAAACCAGACGTCAATGAGGTCGGGTATTTTTTTCATTTCTGAACCACATTTGTCACATTTAATAGTAATGCCATCAATATACGGCCGATGCAAATCTAACTCGCCAAGATCATTACGAGGAATATTTTTCCAAGAAATTTTATGAATCTCAGCTAATTTTGGATACCAAGCTGCTTTATTGTTAATAACATTCTCCCCTTCTATCCCGACAGCTATGGCGTTGAGTAGCCACAACGGATCACCGTGGCCAATAATAAGTATTTTTTTATTATGATATTTTGCATCCAACTCTGTCATAAATTCCATCAGTCTTTTCCGAACATCATTGAAGCTTTCGCCATCCGGTGATTTTGAATCCATGGTTGAATGTTTGTGTTCTACGGCATAGGTGGCTTGATCTTTTCCTTCATAAGTTAGTCCGACAGATATTTCCGAAAGGCGTTCATCGGTTTTAACTTCTCTATGCAAAATTTTTCCAGCGATAGCAGCAGTTTCTTGGGTCCTAATAAAAGGTGATGCAAAAATTAAATCAACGCCATCTATCTTCAACGGCTCAAGAGAGTGTTCTACCATAGATTTACCTTCATCGGTCAAGTGGTAAATATCACTTCCCAAATGAGTACTGACAGTTCCTTTTCCAAGCTCATCGCGAGTTGTCAAGCCGTGACGCATTATATAAAAGATGTTTTTTGAATCAGTAGAAAGTTTTTCAAGTTCTTTGACGGACCCGATTGTTGTGAAGTCGCCACACTGACTACACTTCCATATCGGTAACGGCGTTCCCCAATACCTCTCACGTGAAAATGCCCAATCTTTACCTTCTTTTAGCCATTGGCCGAAACGGCCTTCTTTTATATGCTCAGGAAACCAATTTATTTTTTGGTTATTGCTAAGGAGTTCCTTATTGACCGCTGACATTTTAATAAACCAGGAATTTTTAGCGTAATACAAAAGTGGAGTATTGCATCTCCAGCAGAAAGGATAGTCATGCTCATATTCTTCTGTTTTAAGAAAATTCCCATTTTTATTTAAAACTTCCAAAATCAGAGTGTCCGTCTTCTTATCTTTAACATACATGCCATCTAAACCGTTCCCGACATGGATAAACTTCCCCTGCTCATCGACGGTATGAACTTTAGGTAAACCAACTTTAGTACCAAGATCGTAATCGTCAGGACCATACATCACGGCAGTATGAACAACCCCTGTGCCATCAGTTGTAGAAACAAAATCAGCATCATAAATTTTGTATGATTTATCTGATTTTAATTCTTTGATATCAAATAATGGTTCATACTCGAGACCTATTAATTCTTCTCCTCGCATTTCTTTTTCTGTTTCGTAACCGCTACCAAGCACCTTTTCAACTAAATCTTTGGCAACAATATACTTCTCACGATCTTTAATCGCCAAAATATACTGAATATCTTTCCCGACTGCTAAGGCGACATTGCCCGGCAAAGTCCACGGAGTAGTGGTCCAAGCCAAAACAAACGTATCCGATTGACTGATCAGTTTAAATTTTAGATAGACCGAATTTTCTTTTACTTTTTTATATCCCTGCGCCACCTCATGGGATGACAATGGTGTTCCGCATCTGGTGCAAAAAGGCACCACCCGGTGAGCCAGATACAATAATTTTCTGTCCCAAATCTTTTTGATTATTGCCCAGAGCGATTCAATATATTGATTCTCGTATGTGATGTATGGGTCGCCCATATCAAGCCAGAAACCCATTTTCCTTGTCATCTGTTCCCATTCATTCTTGTATTTCCAGACACTCTCCTTGGCCTTTTTGTTAAACTTATCTATTCCATATGCCTCAATGTCTTTTTTATTTTTGAAACCAAGTTCTTTCTCAATTTCTATCTCCACCGGCAAACCGTGGGTATCCCACCCAGCTTTGCGTAAAACATAAAACCCGCGCATTGTTTTATAGCGACCAAAAACATCCTTATAAATTCTGGTCAAAAAATGGCCTATGTGGGGTAATCCATTTGCCGTCGGCGGACCCTCCCACCAAACAAAACGTTTCGCCTTTTGGCGGTTTTCCAGAGATTTTTCGAAAATTTTGTTATCTCTCCAAAAATCCAGTATTTTCTCTTCCTTCTTTTGGTCAAACATTATAAACAATTCTATATCAATTTTGGCTAAAATACAATGAAAAATCCGCTAAGAAGCGGATCGAGACCTTACAAATATAGCAGCAAGAATTGCCAGAATAACTTGGGCGTTAAAACTAAACACAAAACCGGCAGAAGCTTGGTTTCTGTGGTGAAAATAATGGATAACCTTGCCTAGATTACTAAGCCACGACCAACTAAACAGGTAGAAATAAACCAGTTCAATTACGTCAGGGATTGCTCCGCCGGCCATACCGAAAAAAATTAGGGAATTTAATAGTAGAGTGTTCCACGAAGACAAAACGAGCGCAAAAACAACACTTATCTCTGCCAGAAGTACCAGCCCGAGCTTTAATCCATTAATCGGATATTCTCTGTGCGGTAGAGCATCAAGCACAACATGAGAAACAACTCCAGCAGTAAACGCCCAAAACAATCTTTCCAGATTGCTCGCATTAGCTGATAAAAACATTTGTGCCATAAGGCCAGCAGCAGCGCCGACCGCTAAATGCGTTGATGCAATCATTCACCTTCTCCTGATTAAAAGAACTTGAATTCAGCTATTAAACACTAAATTTTGATAAAACACAACAAAATGGTAGGATGTTAAAATAAACATGAGAAAGGCTATATTTTTTTTAATATTAATTTTTACGATAAACCTAATCGGCCTGTATTACCAGTGGTATCTTACCTATTCCTGGTTTGATCAGGTTCTACATTTTTCAGGCGGATTTTTTGTGGCCATATTATTTTCTTTATATTTAAAAGACCATTTTCTTGATAATGCCAAAATTAAAAACGCACTGATTATTTTAGGTGTTGTTTCGTTTATAGGGGTAACCTGGGAATTTTCCGAATATATCGCCAATGTCGTCTTAAGCCCCATAATTTATAACTTGTTCACCGTTAAAACTTATTTTATGGGAGACCTGAACGACACAGTAAATGACCTCCTGATGGATATTCTAGGGGCAGGACTATTTTCTTTTATTCTACATTCTCTCCGGAGCCGAAAGTCACAACTCTAACTTTACCAGTAAAGTTAGGTCGCGGCCCCGCCTCGCGTCGCAGTCTTCTAACTGCGACATGCTCCGGCACTTGATTTCTCTCACAAGCCAAGCAGTTGGCTTGTTCTGTGAAAATCAAGCCCATTGGGTCTCGTCTACATCCTTTCAGGAGTAGCGAGCCCCATCAGTTTTAAACAAATCTTTAGAACTGAATGCACTCCTTGGGCGAGCAGAAGACGCGCCGATTGAAGTTCGGCGTCATTTTCCTGAATGACGTGGTGCTTCTCATAAAATTTATGAAAATCACCGGCAAGATTAAAAGTATATTGGGCCAAATGGTGAACTTGATAATTCTCGGAAATATCTTCAACAATTTCGGGGAACTTGATTAAGTCCTTTAGTAACCGCAATTCCTCCTCTTCTTTAATTCTTTCCGCGTGTCCCGCCTTAGTTCCTTCGGTTTTTGCAAAAATACTGCTCAGGCGCGCAAATGCATATTGAATATAGAAAACCGGATTTTCTTTTGATTGCTTCTTGGCCAAATCAATATCAAACTCCATGTGAGTATTCAAATCTCTGGTCATAAAGAAAAATCTGATAGCATCTTTGCCAACTTCGGATAACAATTCATCCAACAAAACAAACCGTCCTGCTCTTTTGGACATTTTCTGACGTTCGCCATCTTCTTTGATTGAAACTAACTGGTGAAGAAGTATCTCAAGACGATCAGGGTCGTATCCAAGTGCAGCAACTCCGGTCTTCAACCTGATCACATCTCCATGGTGATCAGCCCCCCAGATATTAATCGCACTCGTAAATCCTCTTTCAAATTTGTTTTTAGTATAAGCGATGTCATTTAGCAAGTATGTTGTTGAACCGTCACTTTTTACCAAAACAGCTTTCTGGTCTCCATCCATCTTAAGCCATTTTGCCCTATCTTCTTCAACAACAAATCCCCCGTTCTCCAATGTTTCAAGTACAGACTCTGTTTGTGGAGGTTTCCCTCCCTCACTAACATGTAGCCTAGATTCAGAAAACCACTCGTCAAACTCAACTCCCATATTCTTGGCCGAGTTTCTGGCCCTATCCGTCATGGCTTTCACTGCCCAAAACTGAGCATCCTCTTCGGGTATTTTTTTATCCAAAAACTCTTGAGCTACTTCTTTCACGTATTCTCCTTGATATAGGTCATCACCGAATTCTATTTTTTCTCCTTTAAGCTCTCGCATTCTCAACTTTACAGATTCGGCAAGTTTATTTACCTGATTACCAACATCATTTATATAGTATTCTTTATTCACTTCATATCCCGTCTTTTTTAAAATATTTCCAAGCGTATCGCCGAATGAAGCGGCGCGAGCATTGCCGACAGTCAAAGGTCCGGTAGGATTGGCAGAAACAAATTCAAGATTTATTTTAGTGCCCTTACCGGCTTCAGAACTGCCAAATTTTTCTCCCTCTTTCGCGATTGTCTCCAAAGAAAATCTCAAAAACTCCTCACCTAAATAAAAATTAATGAATCCGGGCGGAACAAGCTCAATCTTGCTAAATTTTTTGCTGAACTCTTTATCGTCCGAAAGTTCCATTGCCAAATTCTTCCCAGCTTCCATTGGACTTACCCCTTTTTTCTTAGCGATAATGAAAGCTATATTAATCGAATAATCCCCCATCTTGTCATCCGGGGGCGTCAAAATATCGAATTCTATATCTGGAAATTTGACTGATATTTCTCTTTTTAGCCAAGACTTGAGCATGCTTTTATATTACATTAAATTCCCCCAAATAAAAAACGGCCATATTAAGCCGTTAACTTTGGAAAGAGAAGGGAAAGGTAACGACGACTTCATCTATCAGGCCGTGCGGACCAAATTCTTTCGCTGTGGCCTTGTTGGCACTAACTGAGTAATCGGTTTTCTTAGAAATTCTCATCAACTCTTCCATCCCCATACCCGAACGTTCGGAAATAATATTCAGAACAATTCCATTTATTCGTTCAACTTCTTTGGCAGTTTCTATCATCTCGTTAACTTCTTGCCGTTCGCTATCGCCCCTCAAGCTGGCCTGATGAACCGTAAATTGGGTGTTGGGAAAAGCATACCGTCTTGTGGCAGACTGCATGATGCACACAGCCATTGAGGCGACCATGCCGATACCCACAATGTTAACCTCTACCCCCTGCTTAGCAATGGCTATAAATAAATCGTGTATGGCCAAACCTTGAAAAATATCTCCGCCGGGCGAATTAAGAATTACCCAAAGTTTCTTCTTGTTTTCTGAAAACAATTTCGGCAACATCCCCATGAAAAATCCGTAAAAAACATCTGTGTCTATACATCCCCCCATAAGAAAGATACCCCTATCGGCAAGAAATCCAATCTTTTCATCAACAACATCCATCCTTACAAGACGACGCGCCGGTAGTTGTTCCATTCTATTTTCTTTTTTAAGAACAAATTAGTCACAGAGTAACATTTTTACATTCAAGGTCAATAGCACCACAGATAAAACCTCCAGAGTTTGTCTTTCCACTTGCCGGCGTAATCAACGCCGATACGTTTTCCTCTTTTAATTTGAGATTTTTTAACTTTAATTTTGCCATTCTCAATCCATAACAAATTACTTTTTGTTAAATCAACCATATTGAGTTTTCTGTCTATTCTCAGTTTCCGGCAAAGTTTTCCCGGTCCATCGCAATTTTTACAATCAACAGCTCTAATTAATACCGCCGACGGATTGCCTTCTTTCTCGGTAACAATGTTCAGGCAGTGATACATTCCGTAAATCATATAGACGTATGAAAATCCGGCTGGACCAAACATTACTCTTGTCCTTTCGGTCAGGCCCTTGGAAGCGTGGCAAGCCAAATCCCTTGTTCCGCAATACGCCTCGGTTTCGATTATTCTGGCCTTAATAATTTTATTATTTATTTTCCTTACCAAAAATTTACCCAGAAGTTCTTGGGCGACTTTCACGGTCGGCCGGTTGAAGAATTCTCTATCAAGCCTTTTCATATAATTTATTTTTAGGTATCATTGGGTTATGAATACATCCGAATACGACAAGTTGCCAATTGAAGCAGTAAGAAGAGTTGCCCCTTCGGTCGTCAGTATTGTTATATCAAAATTCCTCCCCAAAATTAAGGGCGCCTACGGTATGCCAGGTACTCCGTTTTCAAATCCGTTTCTATTTGGAGAGATGGATGATGACCAGAAAGAAAAGATAAGTATAGGCGGCGGCTCCGGATTTATCGTTCATCCCGACGGCCTTATCCTTACCAATAAACATGTCGTTTTTGACCAAGACGCCGAATATACTGTCATAACGACTGACTTAGAAGAATATCCGGCAAAAGTTCTCTCCCGCGATCCGATTAATGATATCGCTGTTCTGAAAATTAACGCCAAAGGGTTACCAACCGTTCATCTAGGAAATTCCGGTAAGCTTGAACTGGGACAAACAGTACTCGCCATTGGAAATGCTTTGGGTATGTTCTCAAATACTGTTTCAAGGGGAATAATTTCCGGGTTATCAAGAAGTATCTCTGCTGCCTTGGGTACCGAAGGAGAAATGGAGCACTTAAGGGGCGTCCTCCAAACCGACGTAGCCATTAACCAGGGCAATTCAGGTGGGCCACTGATAAATATTGACGGGGAGGTAGTCGCAATCAATACTGCAATTATTTTTGGTGCCCAAAACATCGGTTTTTCAATCCCAATCAACTGGGCAAAACAAGACCTTGAAGACATTATAAAATATGGAAGGATTGTTAAGCCATATTTAGGACTTCAATATGTAAAGTTAGACAAAAAACTACAGAAGCAATATTCTTTGCCGGTTGATTACGGCGCTTTAGTAGTTCGCGACCATCGGCCGGATTCCGTGGCAATAGTTCCCAACTCTCCCGCCGCAAAGGCAGGAATCAAAGAGAATGATATAATTTTAGAATTAAACGGAGAAAAAATATCAGAAGAACTTCAGGATATGCTTCAGCATTATCCAGTCGAAAGTGAGGTTGAGCTTACCGTTTTGAGAAAAGATGAGCAGTTGAAAGTGAAGGTAAAGTTGGAAGAAAGAAAATAAGACGCTCCCAACCCATCTCTAATTTTGGCCACCAGTCCTCGTCTTCAAAAATATACTTAGCTCATTTGGGATTTAAGCCAAAATAACAGGTAACCCACGCTTGCCTCCCCGTCCATCTTACGATAGGCGGGGCGCTCGACCTCGTTATTTTGGATAAATCCTAATCTCGCTTTCATATATTTTCTTGCCTGCGGAAGTGGCAAAATCAGAGATAGGCTGTCCGCTGGTGAACCATCTATTTACAAAGTTGCAACAATGTTGTATTGTAAAGTTATTCTGAAATTGGAGGTGTGTAATGGCAAGAGAGAGCGAGATTTTGAAGAGTTTGCAAGCAATTGTAGCTTCAGACGACGGTGCGGGAGACCGCCCAGTTCCATGGGCTTGGGTCGAAAGTGGCGAGTTCTCTGGTGGACGACTCAAGCTCAGTAGTCTGGAAGCCGGCACGGAGATAACCAGACTTGTTAGATTAGGCAAGGTCAAGATTCTTGTCTGGAGAGGAGATTTACAGCTTCAGATTACCTGAAGAGGTTCGTTGCCTCGTCTGGGCCGACACGTGTCGGCCCCTTTATTTTAGAGTAGCTTAAACTTCTATTGCCAATCATTACTTGTCTACCAAAACAACCGGCGGAGGGGGTGTGCCTTTTTAAAATTTAGCAAATATTTTTAAAAGGTACACCCCGCAGTCATGCATAGAGGTTGCGTGAATTGTAGAACTACTATGTTGGCTTGACTTGCGATAGTTTTAATGTTAAGATTTAATCAAGCCTTATTCACTAAAGGAGGCATATGGAAGTACCATTTAGCGAAATTTTTCACTTAGAGATATTCCGAATAGGGAAAGAAGAATTTATAAAGGATACTCATCACCCCGCCAAAGGGAACGCCAAGCGCCGGTCTGGAAAAAAGGACTATGTTTTTTTGTCACCGGAAACATTGGTCCGAAGAAAAGGGCCAGTCCTTCCTATTCAGTGTGCCGACTAACTGTCGGCTTTTTTATTTCAAAAAAGTAAAATTTAGGAATATTATACAGACATGGCAGAGTATGCAAATAATCCGAAAGCCGGGTTTGATTATGAAATCCTGGAAACACTTGAGGCGGGCATCGTATTGAAGGGGTACGAGGTCAAATCGGTTAAAACCGGCAAAGTATCAATCAAGGGCTCCTATGTGAAAATACTCAACGGAGAACCTTTTTTGATTGGCGCAACTATCTCGCCCTATCAAGTGGCCAATACTCCCGATGATTACGACCCGCAAAGTTCCCGAAAACTCTTACTCTCTAAAAAACAAATCTCCGTTCTGGTCGGAACATCACAAGCCCATGGATTAACACTTGTTCCATTAAAACTCTACGACAAAAAGGGTCTCGTAAAACTCCTTGTCGGCATTGCTCGAGGTAAGAAAAAATTCGACAAGCGCGAGACAATCAAGAAAAAAGATGTCGCCCGAGCTAAGCAGAGGGGGTTGGAAGAATAGTATTATTTATGGTATAATATAGCTTATGGGGATGATCGGCTTCGACGAGATTTATGAACCGATTGAATGCTTAGAGTGGATGGCCGTTAACCACTATAAAACCTCGACCAACATAAATAGGTGCAAATACGCAACCTAATTACGCTTTCGCCTAAATTTATTTAGGTAAGCCATTCCGCCTTGACGCCTGCTAAAGGATTACGGAGTGTTATACAGTAGGCTGGACAGCGGTTCGTCGTTTTCCCGTTTCGCTGTTGAGAATATGGAAAAATAGCTTGAAGTTATTTTGTTGGTTTTTTAGCTTCAGGTGAAACACCAAACCGACTACCTAAGTAGAAATTCTTCGGACCAAATCCCGGACTGGGGTTCAATTCCCCACATCTCCACAAATTAAAACACCCCTTACGGGGTGTTTTAATTATGTTGACGAATTATATATTTCATATTAGTTTTGTTTAATCTGTTAGTTCTTTAAGGCATCGTATGGCAAATATCAGGTATCCCTACATCCCTGAAGGCAGAACCATAGAATACGTGTCAGAAAATAATCGGTTCATGGCTGCCGCAAAATGTCTGGCTCAATTTTCATCATTAGACAAAACAATGCCGGGGGCAGCAGTTGTTGTCAAAAACAGAGAAATAATCGGCACAGGCGCCAACGGAAGCGACTATCACGAAAAGCATGAATGCGAAAGAGTCCGTCTTGGATGTAAGACGGGCAAAGGATACGAGCTTTGTGAAGGATGCCATCCCAAAAATCACAGCGAGGCAAAAGCTATTAACAACACCCTTGAAAATGGCAACCAAACCCAAGGCGCTGATTTGTATCTTTGGGGACACTGGTGGTGCTGTAAGTGGTGCTGGAACAGAATGATAGAGGTCGGCATAAAAAGAGTTTTCTTAATAGATAATAGCGAAGTTCTTTTCAACAAAGAACATCCCAATAACATTGTCGGAAGGCAGTTCACCGTAGCTGACGACTAAGCCGATTAACATCGGCTTTTTTATTGACAAATATAGTTATCAGATGTATTATCCTTGTCAGTTCTAATAAAAACGAGGAGGACACATGGCTCGAAAAGAAACTCGCATTCAGAAGATTGTGCGTTTGACCGCTAAGCGATTTCCCGAATTTGCAAAGAGGGTGGAAAGGGTAGACATTCAGTAGATAGTTCTCTTTGTTTTAGCCAAGAGAAGTGCACTGGAAAGTGCCCGGCGAAAGAAGGCTTACCCCGGCGACGATGCTCGTGATTATGCAAACACAGCAGGTTTTCTAATACCCCTGTCAAACAAGGCTCTTGATGATATTACTCATCTTAAACGTAGCGAAATTAGGCAACGACTAGAAAGTGGTGCTTATCCATTTTCGCAGTTAAACAAAAATACGCAGGAAAAACTGTTACATCTCCCTATCGGCTGGGTGCGCGGAGCCGCCGAATGGCAGCTTAACAGCAGAAAGCCCGCCATATTACTCCTCCATCGTTAAAAATTGGCCCCACAAGAGGGGCTTTTATTTTTTCAACAAACATGCTAAAATAAACATTACATTGTTAAAAAGGTTAAGAATAAACAATCAAATAAAGACAGTTGAAGTCCAGGTTATAGACGAAGTAGGCAAACAGCTTGGAGTAATGAAGACTTTTGACGCACTTAAGCTTGCCCGGGAAAAGGAGCTTGATTTGGCCGAAGTGGGCCCAAATATGCAGCCCCCTATTGCCAAAATCATGGATTATGGTAAATATATATACCGCAAGGAGCGTCAGGAGAAGAAGTCCGGCCCCAAGCAAAAGGAGCAGGAAAGAAAGACAGTGAGAGTAGGATTTAAGACAGGAACTCACGATTTGGAGTTCAAAGCCAAAAAAGTAGAAGAATTTTTAAACGAAGGCCATATAGTAAAAATAGAGCTGACTCTGCGCGGACGTGAAAAAGCCCTTGCCCACTTAGGCAAAGAGCGGCTTAATACTTTTTTAAAATTTATTACCGTAGAGTACACCACCCAAGACAATATAAAGAGATCGCCTTTCGGATGGACAATCACAATCAAGAAGTAATTTTTCAATTATCAATTCTCAATTTTCATTGAATGTGTCAATTATCAATGTCTCAATTTCTGACAATTGAATCATTGTAAATTTATTGGAAATTGGAAATTGGAAATTGTAAATTGTTTATGCATACAGGAAAAACAAATAAATCATTTTTGAAGAGAGTTAAAATTACAGGAAGAGGCAAGATGATGAAACGCCCGCCCCATCAGGATCATTTTAACGCCAAAGAATCTGGCAGTGCTGCAAGAAACAAGAAGGGTCACATAATGACCCCTAAATCATTGATGAGGAGCGCCAAGGCTTTACTTCAAAGCAATATATAACAAAATTTCTAATTACTAATTTTTAATTTCAAAAAATGCCAAGGGTAAAGAGAGGAACAATTGCAAACGCCAGAAGAAAAAGGTTGCTGAAACATGCAAAGGGTTTTATGTGGACGAGAAACACTAAATACCGCCAAGCCAAAGAAGGCCTTCTTCACGCCTGGTCATTCCAGTTCGCCGACAGAAAGAAAAAGAAACGGACAATGCGCAATCTCTGGACTATTAAAATAAATGCCGCTGCCAGAGAGAACGGCACAACCTATTCAAAACTCATCAACCGACTCCTCAAGGCCAATGTCGAATTAGACCGCAAAATCCTTGCCGACCTCGCCGAACACGACCCGGAAGTGTTCAAAAAAATCGTCTCCTCAATCTAAAAACCACCGACGAGGTGGTTTTTAGGTTAATTTTGCAGCGCCACGGAGAATCGAACTCCGATTGACGGCTTGAAAAGCCGCTGTCCTAACCGTTAGACGATGGCGCCATTTTATAAAATTTTACCTCAAAATCTGGTAAAAATCAAGAAAACATGATAAAATCTGACAAATATGAGAATCCTGGGAATTGAGACCTCTTGCGATGAAACAGCAATGTCGGTGATAGAAGTTAAAAGTGGAAAGTTAAAAGTGAAAAGTGGAGAAAAGATTAAAGTACTGTCAAACGTGATTTCTTCACAAGTTAAACTACACGCCAAATACGGCGGAGTGGTCCCCTCTCTTGCCGCCCGCGAACATGTTAAAAACATAAAACATGTTTTTAATCTTGCCCTAAAAGAAGCCGAAATTAAAGATTTAAAAAAAGAAATTGACCTGATTGCTGTAACCCGTGGACCCGGCCTCGGGCCCGCTCTTTTGATCGGCATCACTTTCGCTAAAACAATTACATGGCTACACAAAAAAACCCTAGTCGGAGTAAATCATCTTGAGGGGCATATCTACAGCAATTGGCTAAAGCCAATTGCTGAAATTTCTAATTCCGAATTTCTAATTTCTAAACAAGTTTTTCCAGCACTTAATCTAATAGTGTCAGGCGGGCATACTGAATTGGTGTTAACGAGTAGCCATGGCCGATACAGAATAGTCGGTGAAACCGTAGATGATGCCGTCGGTGAAGCATTCGATAAGGTAGCCCGCCTTTTAAATCTGGGCTATCCCGGCGGACCGGCTATTTCTAAAATTGCTGAAAAAGGAAATCCTAACAAATATCCGCTACCCCGACCAATGGCCAAATCTAAAGATTACAACTTCAGCTATTCAGGATTAAAAACTGCAGTATTATATTTGCTCCGCGATTTAAAAATAATAAATCCCGATGAACAAACTAAAGCCGACATTGCCGCCTCATTCCAAAAAGCAGCCACCGATGTTCTGATACAAAAAACCATGCGCGCCGCTAAAGAGTTCCGAGTTAAGTCAATTCTGTTATCAGGCGGAGTTTCGGCTAACAAATTGCTCCGTTCGGAACTTCAAAAAAATACTACTGAGGCAGGTATTAAATATTTTCAACCGCCCATGGAATATACCGGCGACAATGCTGCAATGATTGCAGTTGCCGGATATTTTACTTATTTAAAGAATAACCCCACCCTTTCAAGAAAAAGCAGAGCAAGAAAAACCCCGCCAAGCGGGGTTAAAATGGATACTAATTTAGGATTCTAAGTACTAAAATAATCTCGTAAAAATTCCCAAAACCCAAATTTGCTTACTCTTTTTTCTATTGTCGGCTTTGGGATGTACACATGCTCTCTCTCGTAAATAGCTTTTTCCTCGGTTACCTCAAGAGGAAACTGTTTTTTACAATTATCACAACGTAAAAACATTAGACCACAATGAGTATAGCCATGGGGGTAATCAACGGAAACATGGCCACATGACTGACATTTAAACAGGTAGAAGCCCGAGTGGCCAATCCAATCCGGCATTGTGAACTTACCAACAAAAAACGGTTTAGTTGTGGCCTTCTCTTTTGTCTCCCTCGAAATCACCCAAAGAAGAAGTGTCTCTTTGTCTTGGACAAAACTGCATTCTTTACATCCACTATTCTTATGTTCGGGATGTGCTCTTTGCCACTCTGCCTCACTGATAGGAAATTCCTTGCCACCCTTGACGCCTCTACGGCCATTTTGATCAAGAATAGTGTAATCAAAGTCATTGACGCTGGCGACAGGACTCATTGTGAAACCCTCTTTTTTAAGCTACAATTTAGTTAAACTTTTTGAAGTCTACCACTAAATTAAACGATGTCAACTGAACTGCCGAAAACTTATAGTCCCCAAGAAGTTGAGGATAAAATTTACAAGCTCTGGGAAGAGAGCGGATTTTTTAATCCCGATAACTTACCGGGCGAAAGAAAAGAAATGTTCAGTGTCGCTCTTCCTCCTCCAAACGCAACGGGCACCCTTCACTTGGGTCATGCTCTGGAATATTCTCTTCAGGATGCAGTTGTCCGTTATCACCGCATGAAAGGTGAGAAGGTCCTCTGGCTTCCAGGTACCGATCACGCCGCCATTGCGACCAATACAAAAGTTGAAAAAATTCTTATTAAAGAAGAGGGTAAAAATCGGCATGATATTGGCCGCGAGGCATTCGTAAAAAAAGTTGAAGATTTTGTGGCTAACAGTCGTAGCACCATGCAAAAGCAAATCCGACAGATTGGCGCATCGTTGGACTGGAGTCGCGAGGCGTTTACCTTTGACAAACAAAGGAACCTTGCTGTTCGAACCGCATTTAAGCGGATGTACGACGCCGGCCTTATTTATCGTGGCTATCGAGTTATCAATTGGGACCCGAAGGGACAAACTACCGTTTCCGACGATGAGGTTCAGCACAAACCGGAAAAGGGCATGCTCTACACATTCCGATATTCCCCGAACTTCCCTATTGAAATCGCAACTACCCGTCCCGAAACTAAAGTCGGCGACACAGCTGTTGCGGTTCATCCTGATGACAAGCGGTATAAAAAATATATCGGCAAAGAATATGATATTGAATTTGCTGGTACCACATTACACATCAAAATTATCGCCGACGATTCAATAGACTCTGAATTTGGTACTGGAGCCGTAGGCGTAACTCCCGCACATAGCATTATTGACGCGGAAATTGCCCAGCGTCACAATTTACCGATGGTTAATATTATCAACGAATATGCCCGGATGACCGAAGAAGCCGGACCGCTCGTCGCTGGCAAGAAAACCAAAGAAGCCCGGGAAATTATCGTGTCGTGGCTGAAGGAACAAAAATTACTCTCAAAAGAAGATCATACGGAATTAAACATCAGTGTAGCTGAAAGATCAGGTGGCACCATAGAACCCTTGCCAAAATTACAGTGGTTCGTAGCGGTTACTAAAGAATTTACGATTAAAAAATCATCTATTACTGGGATTGAGGCCGGTTCCACAACCACATTAAAAGAAATCATGCGGAAAAGCGTAGCTAATGGCCAAGTTACAATCATGCCCGAACGAGAAGAAAAGAAATATTTCCACTGGATTGATAACCTGCGCGATTGGAATATCAGCCGCCAGCTTTGGTATGGACACCGAATACCAGTCTGGTACAAAAATAAGGAAGTATTCTGCGATATTGAAGCACCGGATGGTGAGGGTTGGGAACAAGATTCCGACACCTTAGATACATGGTTTTCTTCGGCTCTTTGGACATTCTCCACTCTCGGCTGGCCGGATGAGAACGCTTCAGATTTAAAAACCTATCATCCGACATCATTTATGAATCCCGGATATGAAATTCTATTTTTCTGGGTTGCTCGGATGATTCTCATGAGCGGTTTTCTCCTCGGAGAAGTGCCATTTAAGATTGCATACATTCACGGTATGCTTCGAAACGCCCAGGGACAGAAATTTTCAAAATCACTTGATAACGGCATTGATCCGATTGATATTATTAAACAACACGGCGCCGACGCATTGAGGATGGCGGTTATGGTCGGCATTGGACCAGGTAATGACTGCAACTTTGACCAAAACAAAGTAAAGGGTTACACACATTTCGGAAACAAACTCTGGAACATTGCCCGATTTGTGTTAATGTCCACACCGGATGATATTTCGGAAATAATTAAATCACCGCTCACCACTGAGGACCTAACAATCTTAGACGAGCTAAAGACATTTGTAGCTGATATAACCCGAGACATGGAAGAATACCGTTTTTATCTTGCTGCGGAAAAAATTTATCACTACATTTGGCATACATTCGCCGACAAGATAATTGAAGAATCAAAACTAAAACTTGCCAGCGAAGACGCGCAAATAAAAGCTTCCGCTCAGCGAATGCTGTTCGATATCCTAACTACCTGCCTCAAGCTCCTCCACCCCTTCATGCCGTTTATAACCGAAAAGATATATTCAATACTACCTCTCAAGAATAAGAAACTTCTCATGGTAGAAAGTTGGCCAATACCTACTGTGCAAAAGCAAAACGCCATTTCCTGATATACTAAAAGCATGTCGCCAACAATGATTAACACCACCTTGGTTGCCATGGGACTAACCCCCAGTTTAATCTGGCTTTATTTTTATGCTCGGAAAGATTGCCACCCCGAACCGAAAAGCCTCCTCGCCCAAACCTTCCTCATGGGCATCATTATCTCCCCTGTCGCCATTCTTTTACAGTTAAGTTTCAACCAACTTGCATCCATAGTATCCGGAATAGACCCTGCTACAATCCAAAATACTTCTTATTTTTTTATTTGGGCCGCTGTCGTAGAAGAAGTAATCAAATTTTACGCCATAAGAATGCTAATTATGAGAAGCTCCGAATTTGATGAGCCAGTCGATGCTATGATTTACATGATAACTGCAGGATTGGGATTCGCCGCAATGGAAAATATATTGGTAATGTTCAGAGTTTTCCCCGATGGAACCCAGACGACTTTAGCTACGTGGGCTCTTCGGTTTACCGGAGCCACATTACTTCATGCCCTGTCTTCCGGACTATTGGGTTACTTCCTTGCCATGTCATGGTTTTTCCAAGAACACAAGAAAAAACTAATTTTAATCGGACTCATAATAGCTACGGTCTTTCACTTTACTTTTAACACTCTTCTCTCGGCTTTTGATAACCGCGTAACTGGCTTAGCTTATTCAACAGCCCTCCTACTGATCATGGCTTTTCTTGTTTCAGTTTTGTTTGATAAAATAAAAGAAAGACATGCAATCTCAACTGCCGGGGTGGCAACTAATATTAGCAACAAAATTGTAAATCTGTTAAAATAAAGTTATGGAAGATTTTTTTGAAGATGACAATTTAGAGGTAACGTTAACCTCAACCAAAAAGGAACCACGACAAGAAAGCGAAGGCCAGCTTACGATTGATGTTTTTCAGACTGAGGACGATGTGGTTATTCAATCCACTATCGCTGGGGTTAGCGATAAAGATTTGGACATCTCGGTTACAAATGACATGGTAACCATAAAAGGAACGAGGATGCCTGAACAAAAAGTTAAATCTTCGGATTACTATTACCAAGAACTATATTGGGGAGCGTTCTCAAGGTCCATCATATTACCGGTTGATGTTGATGCCGACAGCGCCAAAGCATCTATGAAAAATGGAATTCTCACTATCCGTCTTCCAAAACTTGATAGAATCCGAACAAAAAAGATAAAGGTATCCTAGAAGACCCTGTCCAACTAATCAATGTTTAAGTTAGTTTATGTAGGTCCAAAAGAATTCAGAATTTTAATTTACCGGCTTACCATGACCGGTATTATTGTCTTAATCGGATTTAATTTTGGATCATGGTTCTATCTATATACTGTCTCAACTTTCAATCCCAAGGTTCCGTTGAAAAATTTTGCGTTGATTCTTAACGCCTCAACCCAAAAGGACTTGGAACTGGATATCAGTAATAATAAAATAATGGTGAGGAGCGCCGAGTTGAAGGGTTGGATAGAACCATACACAAGAGCTTACTCGGGCAAGCAAGACTTGCGAGTCTCTTCCAAGTTTAACGACTACTTAATACATTTGGCCACAACCACAAACGTTGAGCCGGTTGACGCTAAATTTGAATTCGGAAACGATAACAAAGCAGCTGTATTCAAACAATCAATCCAGGGCAAGAAGTTTAATATTACCAAATCAGCAACAGCCATAATAAGTGCCCTCTTGGAAAACAAGGCATCAGTTCAGCTGACCGTAGATATCGTCGAGCCGAATATAACCTTAGAAAAAGTAAACGACCTGGGTATAAAAACCTTAATAGCTAAAGGAGTATCCGATTTTCATGGTTCAAGCAACGCCAGAATCCATAATATCAAAACCGGCGCTTCTAAATTCAACGGGGCCATCATAAAACCGGGGGAAGAGTTTTCTTTCAATAGTATATTAGGAGACGTAGACGAAAAGACCGGGTATCAACCCGAACTTGTAATAAAAGGCGGGCAAACCATACCAGAATATGGAGGCGGCCTCTGTCAGCTTTCAACAACCGTTTTCAGATCCGCTATTTTGGCCGGGTTGCCAATTACAGAGAGAAGGCCCCATTCTTTTCCCGTAAAATACTATAACCCCCAGGGATTTGATGCGACCATTTATCCAGGAGTTTCGGATTTGAAATTCATTAACGACACCGGGGGGCATATCTTACTTCAAACCAAAATAGAAGGCACTGAATTATTTGTCGAACTTTACGGTTCCAGTGACGGCAGACAAGTGTCATTAGACGGCCCTCATCAATATGATCAAAAAGCTAACGGGTCAATGAAGGCTTATTTTATTAGGACAATCACGCACGCTAATGGCAACAAAGAAAATAAACGTTTTGATTCTAATTACCAGCCACCTTTCGCTCAAACCAGAAATCCATTAGAATAGTATAATTCTTTCATAAAATGCTGGGGTGATGGAACTGGCAGACATGACGGCCTTAGAAGCCGTTGGGAGCAATCCCGTGGGAGTTCAACTCTCCCCCCCAGCACACATATATACACAAAAACCAATCCCGCCGACGGCGGGATTGGTTTTTTAAGTATATACACTTAACCAACACATTCGCGCTGCTGCGCTCAGTACTTCCTCGCTCAACGCTCGGTCGCTACACATTAAAGAATGACCTTGCAATTAAACCTGAAACCGTCTGTAAAATAACACCGACAGCCAAGACTACTGCAGCTCCAATAATTCCATTCTTAATTCTATCTTTTGCAGCCGTGGTCTTGTCCTCTGCCCCACCCGCAAACATATAGGCGATGCCTCCCCAAATAATGAATATGACAGCCAAAACAACTCCAACAACAATTAGGAATCTTGCTATCTGGGTTATTCTTTCTTGTATTTCAGAGAGGGTAACAGCTCCTCCTTGTAACGGGACAGCTGGATTAGGCAATGCAGCCAAAACTAAAACCGGCATCAACAAAACCAGTGCAGTCATTGAAATATATCCTATCTTTTGTATTTTATTCATAAATACACCTCCATTCTTTGTCCGTCATAGTTTTTAACTACAACAGGTTTAAATAATAATCTAAAATCTATTTAAGGATACAGATTCCCAAAAGCTGGAACTGACAGAAGAAATCTCTTGTTACAATACCGACTATTGTGTTAATAATCACTCCAACCCCAAGAACAACTGCTGCTCCGATTATTCCGTTTTTAATTCTTGTTTTGGCTTCATCCACCTTAGTCGTTTCGGCTCCCGCGGCCATATAGGTTATTCCGCCCCAGACAATATATATGACCGCAAGTAAAACGCTCGTTACAACCATAAAGGTGGCAATTCGTTCTATAAGATAATCAAGCTCTTTAAAAGTAACTGGTTGTCCAGGAGGAAGCTGAGCTAAAATTGTAAGAAAAATACTCAAAATCATATTAAAAACCGGAACAATTAAGAGGGATCACGGAATAACTGCCACCTAAGAAATTAGCTACCGTAGCAATAATAGTATAGGTACCAAGAATTACCAGAACCCCGACTAGTCCCCACGTAAAAGATTTCTTGGCTTCTTCATATTTAGTCGGATTACCCTGAGCCATCATAAACTTAGTCCCATAAATAACTATATAAACAACAATGAGAACAAGAGCAAATCTTGTAAACCAGCAAGCCAATCCGGTAATTATTCCGAAAACGCTTTGAATAGTTAAATCAATGCCGGTATATTCTTGAGCTGATGCCGAAAAACCAAACAGAGAAAGTGCGGCTACATAGTAAATTTTCTTGAATGTATTCATTAAGGTGTGCCTCCTAATTCTAATATACTCTTTATTAGTGTAACAAATCCGCTACCTATCATAATAATTGCCAAGCCGATGACGGCATACTTTAAAACATCTTTTGCTTTAGTAACTTTTGCCGGTTCTCCGGCGGCGGTCAAAAACAAGATACCCGCATAGACAATCATAGCAACTGCAATTGGAATTGCTAAGTTAAATATCCACTGGGCAATAATCTTGACCAGGCTGGTAAAATCGCTGGCCCCGCCTTTTAACGGATTCGGAATTTCAAAAGAACCGGTCTGGGTTGAACCGGCCGAACTGAAATCACAATTACCGCCGCTTGTCCCCGTAAAACACACCTGATTGGTCGAAACAGCTTGCATTTGAACGCCTTCTCCGGGAACACGTTCACATCCTACTTCGACTACAAAAGATAGTTTTTTTGATCCAGTCGGAGGAGTCGTGACGTTATTCGAGGGAATCGTTTCGGTAAAATCAAGATTGGCGGTTCCAATATCAAACAGTTGTATTTTTCTCGTCCTAACAAGGCCCAGAAAACTGGAATCATAATCAACTCCATACACAACCGCCCAAACAAGGTTATATTTATTTTGGGCGGTTGGCTGACAGACAGCGGGCGCTCCCCCATTATATTTAAGCTTGAATGTAAAATTAAACGCTTGAGGCAAGGTGCCGATTTTGGGACTAACATCAAAACTTGTTATTTCAAAAGGCGCAGCAGCAACACTTTTGTGAACAAAAAATAATCCGACAATCAAGAAAGTTATTAAAAATAATTTTCTGTACAGTTTCATATTGTCTTAGTTTAAAGGTTGGGTCGGCGGTAAATTTGTTGGAATCTCTATGACTGAATATTGTTTTCTTTTCTGCCACCACTTCCAGCCAAACCAGCCACCAATAGCCACACCTAATCCAATTATAATATAAATTATACCTTTTAGCACCCCGCTTGTCTCGCCACCTGCGGATGGCCCAGTTGATACAGTCGGAACTGGAGTTGCGGTTTTGCAGTCATTTGGGCAGGTTTTAATATCTTCCCCGACATCAGCGTTGCAAACCCCATCATCATTACAGAAAGAGCTGTCGCTGACAAAAATTGAAAGAAGTTGATTCCCTTGACTGTCAGAGAAGTTAACCTTTTGGCCATCCGGAACATATGGCGCTTTGACTGAAAGTGTTCCTTTCAAAAACTTAGGATTGCCTTGACGAGGGTCAAACTGAAATGTTTGGACAACTTCGCCCTTTAAGTTTACAACCTCCCCCTTATAGGGAAACCCCGTGTTTAAGGTTTCGGGAACAAATGTTTCAGGAATTACATCATATTTGAATTCAAAATCCCTGTTAGCAAAAAGCTGGCCATTATCATAGTAAAGAAAAAATAAATAACTGCTTGCCAATGGGTCTCTGTCTTCGTCTGCGTATGCAAAAAAAGTAGACAATAAAAACAGCCCCAAAATTCCAAAGATAATTATTTTAAATTTAATTTGCATCACAAGTTGAAGCGCTGATATGAATATGGTTTGCACCCGACCCCGGCGCACAGCCCACATTTTTAGCAGCTACATTTTCACAACGAGCTTTTGAAACAGGCACACCACAACTAATTGCCGCTTGTATAATTATATTCCCATTAAGCTCGTTTCCAAAATCAACAGCCAAAGACCCCGCAGTTCCTGTCTTGCCACCATAATGACATGAATTTACAGCATGCGAGCACGACGGGGGTATACAGGTTTTCTGTCCACGGGCGTAATTACATAACACAGCACTGCCATCATAGGTATACATTGATCCATAATAAGCATTGACTCCCCCTTCAGACGGAAGCGACTGTTTTAATTTACCCGAGATACAAGAGAAAAGGGTGTTAAGTTCTGGTGCTCTTTGGACAGGATAGGGTTCATTATTATTTTTAGCCAATTGAGCAGGTAATAGACATATGTTACTAGTCTGATTTACTTTAATCGTCAATTCTTTTGTTGCTGACTTTTTAGGTGAGGAAGAATCCTCGGCTTTAATTGTAAAGGTAGATGTGCCAGTTGCGGTCGGAGTGCCGGAAATGTTTGAGCCAGAAATAGA